>JAANMV010000212.1_pt1 | contig 71667 bp, 36 predicted proteins | sample 7279661 | NCBI WGS metagenome assembly JAANMV01 (sample SAMN14094540, study PRJNA606508) | bioreactor metagenome | isolation source: A lab-scale SPAN reactor treating ammonium-rich wastewater day 121 | place: Ireland: Galway | collected 2017-05-16 | reverse complement strand
AGCACGATTCAAGTATAGCCGGATGAGCCGGTTCTGTCCAATCGGGCGATGGTGAATAATGGCTTCACTGAGCCATTCTGTTGGCGCGTTTAAAGTGTGCTCCAGGGGCTTCTAAGGGGGGCGGGAGAGGAAAATCTCTCAAAGTGCGCCGGAAGGCCGGGATGGCCCCTTCTCGGCCCCGGGAGGGGGCATCCGGGTGAGGGGTTTGACTCGTGAGGATTAACGAGGTAACCCATGGGAAATTTCCATGATAGCGGAGCGACGCGTTCGAGGCGGGTGGTGGCCCCGGTGACCGGGCGACCCGACGCGGCGCGACCTGGCTTGACGTAGAGATCAGGTCGTGGTGCTGGAAGGGTAACTCGGGTCGGGGCTGGCCGTGAAGGGATCCACCTTCGAAAGGGATGCTCGAGGGAATCATTCGCGCCGGCCGACACTCTCTTGAGTTATTCTTCCGACATCTGCAGCATGGAGAGACCCTCTTTCATCATTTCCGCCGCAGAAACGATCCGGTGTGCCAATCTCCGCAAAGGGGAGGAATCTGCATGGTTTCAACTAATCTCTCTTCTCCCCATCCAGCCTGTGAGAGTAGAATTGCACAAATTGTTCCCGATCAATTTTGGAGCGCGCAGCAACCAGGCGCGGGTCCTCTGACGTGACCACCCGGCTTGCCCACCAGAGCCTGGTCCAACAGCGCTTGCTCGCGGAGGATTTGCTCAGAAAGCGCTCTTCCACCGACGCCGAGCGCTCTGTCGAGACGCTCGGGCGCCTGGACCAGGGCGGCGCTATGCTGTGCGATGGGGTGGGCCTGGGATTCTCGGGCAAGAATTTTCGGTTCTGACGAAGTGATTGGAGGGGAATTCGATGCACTGCCTTCACTGTGAGCACCCGAACACAAGCGATGACGCTTACTGTGATGGCTGTGGACGCCTCCTGGGACCCTCGCCGGTGGCGACCGCCCCGGTTGAGCCCGAGCCGCAGCAAGCTCCCCCGGACGAGGGCGAGACCGCTGCGCCTGAGCCGCTCCCGAGCCCCCCCGCTCCTGAGCCGTTCCAACTCCATCTCGAGTATGACCCCCGCCTGAACCTGGCGATGCAGCAGAACTCGATCCCCACCGTCAAGCGGCTGACTGTGACGGGTGAGCCGGGCAGGCGCGTCGAGGTTCGCGTCGAGCTCGAGAGCGGGCTGTCCGAGCCGTGGTCTCAGGAGGCCGTGTGCCCGGCTCGTCTGGAATCGGTTCGGCCCGTGCTCAGGCCCGAGCGGCTGGTCAACGTGCTCGAGAGAGAGCAGGGCTCGCTGCGGGTCGATGTTCTGGTCGAGGGTCAGGTCCATCAGACGCGGAGCTGGCCGCTCGAAGTGCTGGCCTACAACGAATGGAACGGCTCTTGCTCTTTGCCCGAGCTGCTGTCGGCCTTTGTCATGCCCAATCATCCCGCCCTGGAGCCGCTCCTCAAGAGAGCCAGCACCTTCCTTGAGGAGTGGACGCAAGACGCCTCGCTGGATGGCTACCAGTCCAAGAGCCGCGAACGCGTCCGACAGATCGCGGCCGCCCTGTTCGACGCCGTTCAAGACCTGGGGATCACCTACGTGACCCCGCCGGCCAGCTTCGAGAAAGCGGGCCAGAAAATTCGCACCCCGGACCAGGTCGTGGACGCCCGCATGGGCACCTGCCTCGACCTTTCCGTGCTGCTTGCGGCGGCCATGGAGCAGGTGGGTCTGAACGCCCTGCTGGTCGTCGTCAAGGGACACGCCTTCCCGGGAGTCTGGTTGATCGATCATCACGGCCAGAAGACCTTCAGCGAGGATCCAGACGAGGCGATCAATCGCTGCAAGCTTGGTGAGATATGCTTTTTTGACTCCTCGGCGGCGGCCCAGAAACTGCCTTTCGAGCGGGCCGAGCAGGCGGCGCTGAGCTACCTTGAGCAAAGAGAGCTGGTCTTCGCGCTCGACTTGAAAGCCTGCCGGCTGCGCCGCTTTCTCCCGCTTCCCATGCGAGTGCGTGACGGCTTCACTCTGGTCTCGCATGAAACCACCGAGTATGCTCCCCAGGCTCCCAGCGGCGAGCTTCCCGCGCTTGCCACCCCCTCCGGTGAGCGCAAGAGCCTCGACCCGGCCAGCGCCCGCCTGGAGCGATGGAAGAACCGCCTTCTGGACCTGACTCTGCGCAACCGGCTGCTCAACTATAAGACCGGTTCCAAGAGCCTGCCCCTGCTCGGTCCGGCCGCCGAGCTCGAGGATCGGCTCTATCAAATGCGGGCCAAAGGCCTGCAGCTCTATCCCCGACCGGACCGACGAGACCCTCGCCAGCTGGAGGGAGCCGACCTCCCGGATCTGGTGGTGGAGCTGGGCCAGGGCCGGGTCTACGTGGATCTGACCCGCTCGGACCTGGACAAGCGCGTGCTCGACCTCTTCCGGACTGCCCGCACCACGATGGAGGAAACCGGCTCTAACACGCTCTACCTGGCGGTCGGATTCTTGCGCTGGTTCGAAACCACGAGCAGCGAGCGGGAGATCCGGTCGCCCCTGATCCTGTACCCGGCGGAGATCGTGCGCGGGTCTGTTCAGGACCCCTTCCGCTTGCGCCTCACCGACGAGGAGCCGCGCGTCAACGCCACGCTGTTGCGCAAGCTGCACACCGACTTCGGGATGGATGTCAGCGGCCTGGACGAGTTGCCCGAGGACGACGACGGGGTGGACGTGCCGGCAGTCATGCAGCGGTTCCGGCAGGCGGTTGTCTCTATCCCTCGCTGGGGGGTGATTGAGGAAGCGCAGATCAGCCTCTTCTCCTTTGCAAAGTACTTGATGTGGCTCGACCTCGAGCAACGGCGTGACCAGCTCTTGGAGAGCCCCGCGGTGGCTCGCCTGGTCACTCGCCAGGGGAACGCCGACCCGCTGCCCGATTACCCACGGCTGGACGAGGCCCGCCCGCCCTCGGAGGTCCTCTGCCTGGTGGACGCCGACTCCTCCCAGCTAGAGGCCATCTACAGCGCCGAGGACGGGCACAGCTTCGTGCTGGAGGGGCCACCCGGAACGGGCAAGAGCCAGACCATCACCAACCTCATCGCCCAGATGCTGGGGCGGGGGCGCTCGGTTCTGTTCGTGTCCGAGAAGCAGTGCGCGCTCAACGTCGTCCACCACCGGCTCGCGCAGGTGGGTCTGGGGCCTTTCTGTCTGGAGCTGCACTCCAATAAAGCCAGCAAGTCTGAGCTACTCAACCAGCTTCGGCAGACCGTCCAGGCCGGACGCACGGCCCCGCCCCGCGACTGGGCGCCGCGCTCTCACCAGCTGGCCGAGTTGCGCCAGCATCTCAATGATTACTGCGAGGCTGTGCACCGGCCCCGGGCGCTGGGCCTCACGGTCTACCAGGTCATCGGCGAGCTGACCCATCTTGGCCCCGGCCCCCGCGCCGAGCTCGGGGACCTGGGCGATCTTTCCCGCGAAACCATGTTGCGCTGGGAGCAGAACGTCGAGCTCTTGCAGCGGGCCGCTGCCACCGTCGGAGCGGTGGCGACCCATCCCTGCCGGGGCGTGCAGGTGGCTGACTGGACGCAAGAGTGGCAGGACGCGTTTCAGCGCTCCCTGAGCTCAGCCCAGGCTGCCTGGGGCCAGGCCGCAGAGTCGCTCGAGCGCCTCTGCGGCGAGCTCGGTCTCCCGGCTCGCGACTACAGCCTGGCGGACATGGATCGCTGCCAGCTCGTCTGTCGGAACGCGCTTGCCACGCCCGGAGAGACGCGTGGGCTGTTGACTGGCCCTGGTTGGAAGGAGCGCCGCCGGCAGGCCGAGGAGTGGCTCGGCTGGGCTGACCGCCGGCGCGAGCTCTGGCAGGGCCTGGAGCCGAGTTACGACGAGAAGCTGTTGAGCCTCGAGCTCGATGGGCTTCAGTCGCGTTTCGAGCTGGCCAGCAAAACGAACGGCCTGGTCGCTTTCTTCAAGTTCTGGGGCGACCGGGGGAAGCTCAAGCCGGTCGTCCGGGGGAAGAGGAAAGGCTACGCCCAGCTCGTTGAAGATCTGAAAGCAGCCCGCGAGATCGTCAATCTCGACCGGCAGCTCGGCGAGGCTCCGGCCCAGGCTTTGTTCGGTACCGTCTGGCAGGGTTGGAAGTCGGACACGGCTGAGCTGCGCGCCCGGCTGGACTGGTCGGAGAGGACGCGCCAGGATCTCATCTGGCTGGAAGACTCCTGGAGAAGCAGCCAGGCGGCCCAGCGTCTCGTCGAGCTTACCGAGCAGGGAAGCGACCTGGCCGGCCGGGCAGCCGGCCAGGCTCTCCATGCGGCGCTGGCCGCGCTGGATCGCCTTGGCTCGGAGCTCGACCAGCTGAGAAAGCTGGCGCTGATCGAGCAGGAGCGGGTCTGGGGTCCGCCTGACGAGCCTGGCGGCACCGGCCGCATGGCCAGAAGCCTGCAAGGCTGGCGTGAGAACCCGGCTCGCATGCGTGATTGGAGTCTCTACATCCGAGCCCGCGACCGCGTCGCCCAGGAGGGTCTCGAGCCTTTGACCTGGCTCCACGCTGAAGGGAAGGTCTCCAATGACGAGCTGATCAGCGCCTTTCGGCGCTCGGTTCTGGGAAAGTGGTTGTCTCAAACCGTGGCTGCTGAGCCGGTGCTCAAGCACTTCCACGGCGATGAGCAGAACACGCGGGTTTCCCAGTTCCAGGCCCTGGACAAGCAGCTTCTCTCTCTGGCACGTCAGGAGGTCGTGGCGCGATTGAGTGGCTCGATTCCCGATCTGGACAGGGCGCCGGACGCCTCCGAGGCCGGGGTGCTCAAGCGGGAGTTCCAGAAACAGCGCCGCCATCTGCCCATTCGCAAGCTCTTTCAGCAGGCTCCCCGGTTGGTGCGGCAGCTCAAGCCCTGCTTCTTGATGAGTCCGCTTTCGGTGGCGCAGTTTCTCGACCCGGCCATGCCGGCCTTCGACCTGGTCGTGTTCGATGAGGCCTCCCAGATCCCGGTCTGGGACGGAATTGGGGCTCTGGCGCGCGGCCGCCAGGCCATCATCGTGGGCGACTCCAAGCAACTCCCCCCGACCGCATTCTTCGCGCGCGGCGATTCTGACCCCGATCTGACCACCGAGGAGGACTACGAAGACCTCGAGAGCATCCTCAACGAGGCCGGCAGCGCGGGGCTGCCCTCGCGCTTCCTCCGCTGGCACTATCGAAGCAAGCACGAAGCCCTGATCCACTTCAGCAACCACCATTATTACGAGTCCCGGCTGTTCACGTTCCCTCCCGCCCTGGCGCAATCCGGGCGCTTTGGCGTCTCGCTGGTGCACGTTCCCGGTTACTACGACCGCGGAGGCTCCAGGACCAACCGGTTCGAGGCCCAGGCCGTGGTGGCCGACATCGTGCGCCGACTGACCGACCCCAGAGAGTCTCAGCGCAGCATCGGGGTCGTGACCTTCAGCCAGCCCCAGCAGGTTCTCGTTGAGGACCTGCTCGACCAGGCTCGCCGCGAGCACCCCGAGATCGAGCGCCACTTCGGCCCGTCGGCCGACGAGCCCGTTTTCGTGAAGAACCTGGAGAACGTCCAGGGAGACGAGCGCGACGTCATTTTGTTCTCCATCGGCTATGGCCCGGATGCGCAGGGCAAGGTGCTGATGAATTTCGGCCCCTTGAATCGCGAGGGAGGGGAGCGGCGTCTCAACGTCGCGGTCTCCCGCGCGCGCCAACAGCTGGTGGTGTTCTCGACCCTGCGCCCCGAGCAGATCGACCTGACGCGCGTCAGCGCGCGGGGCGTGAGGGACCTCAAGAATTACCTGGAGTTTGCCGCCCGTGGACCATCGGCCCTGCCGTCCGCCCCGAGCGTCGACCCGGGGGGCGAGCACGAGTCTCTTTTCGAGGAAGTGGTGGCGGGCGCGCTGCGGCAGAAAGGCTGGCAACTGCACGCCCAGGTCGGTTGCTCGGGTTACCGCGTTGACCTCGGCGTCATCGACCCCGAGGTCCCTGGCCGTTATCTCATGGGGGTCGAGTGCGACGGAGAGAGCTACCATTCGGCCCGTTGCGCCCGCGATCGGGACCGGCTGCGCGAGTCGGTGCTTCGAAGTCTTGGCTGGGAGCTGGTCCGAGTCTGGTCGAGCGACTGGTGGGCCGACCCGGAGGGGCAGCTCGAGCGGGTCGATCGCGCGCTGGTCGAGCGATTGCGACGGGTGCGGGAGGCGCCGGAAGCGCCGCCGGAGCCGGAGCCGCCTCCCGTCCTGGAGGCCCCGCCTCTCGTCATGCCGGAGGAGGAACCCGATCTGGAGCCTCCGCCGGTCGTGCATCTCCCGAGAGTGACAGCGCGCATGCCGATCGACCACGTCGGCTCGCGTGACGAGGTCCGAGCGCTGGTCGAAGCCGTCCTGGGACAGGCCCCGGTTTCGCTGCGACTGGCGACCAGCCAGGTGGTCCAGCCCTGGGGAATGAAGGTGACGGCTCGGGTCCAGAGCCTGGTGGCCCGGTGTGCTCTGTCACTCGGGGCTCGAGAGCACGAGGGATTCCTCTGGCGGGCCGATCAGGACCCGCTCCAATGGCGCGAGTTCCGAGGTGGCCCGGGCCGGAAATTGGAGGAGATCTCGCTCCAGGAGCTGGCCAACGGCGGCGAGATTTTGCTGCAACAATACGGCTCGATGCCGCGCGTCGACTTCGCCAGGCAGATCGCTCTTCTCTTTGGTTGCCGTCGGCTGGGCGCGAATGCGCAGGCGCAGCTTGATCGCGCCATCGGGTTGCTTCTCGGCCAGGGGCGCGCTCGCGAGTTGGACGGACGAGTGTGCCCGGCACAAGATTGATCGACAAGCTTCGTCTGGCCCACGATCACGACCGGTTACTCAAGTAAATCAAGGAGAGCCTCACTTATCTCGATGTCTCCGTACGCATTGTTTTTAAAACGATTCTTCTCCAAGATAGGGTTGGCCGGTCGAAGGATGTAGATGCCATTTTCGCGATTATCCTGACACGTGTTTCCTCGAGCCGTGCCGCCGGAGCAGCCCCAGAAGACGATCCCGCAGCCCGTTCTGTTGAGCACGTTCTCCTCCAGGTCCGCTACGGCATCGTCATTGAGAAGGATCCCACTGTGCTCATTCTCGCTGCAGTCGTTCTCGCGGGCCTTGCCTTTCGCGCTTCCCAAGAAGCCGATGCCCGTGGAATTGGACCAGCAACGGTTGGCCAGGAGATCAGCCTGCGCGTCCTCACCCACCTCGAGGCCGTAGCCCCCATGGCCGCGAACTCGATGGGGTAGCCGGCCGCCTGGGTGGCATAGATGAAGACCCGCTCGCGGATGTTGGTGCCTCGGGAGCGATACTCGACCGGCTTGCAGCCGTTCATGATGGCCTCAGCGTAGGGTTGACGCACGCTCAGCGCCCTGGTCGGTGTCTCCACGTTCTCCTCTTTCCGCACATGGCTCGATATTGCCCGGACCCTCAATCCCGAAGACTGACCTTCTCCTCCTCGTTGAGGAGCTCTTCGAGCCAGCTGCGGGTCAGGCCCCCGTCGCGAGCGGGGTCGAACGACTCGCTGCGATCGGCCCGGTCGAGCACGTCCACGAGCTTGCGCAAGAAGAGCCGTGGAGTCACCGAGAGCTGCCCGGGAAACTGCGCCTCGAACTGCCCCACCAGCTCGCTCAGGTAGGCTGGTGTCACGCGCCCGGTCACTTGCTCGGGGTGCTGGGCGAGCAGCAGGTAGAGCTCTCGGATGCGGGCCCCAACCTCGAGCAGTCGCTCGCGACCGAAGGGCGGTAGGGGGATCTGGGCTTGCAGGTAGTTCACCCCCGACTGGCCCTCGAAGTCGACGTAGATGCGCTGGTGCAGAGGCTTGAGCTCACGAATGCCTTCGGCCGAGTCAAACAGCTCCGGGGTTCCGGTCACCAGCATCAAAAGGCCCGGCAGCAGGTTTGCGTCCAGGGCGTCCACCCACGAGCGCAGGGCCTCCCAGCTGTTGGTGCGCAGGTCTTTGCGCAGGCGAAGCTGGGTCTCGGTCTCGTCGATGATGAGCACCAGTCCGCGGTTGCGAAAGCGGATCACCTCCAGCAGCCCGCGCAGAAAGGGGAGCACGTCATCGGCCTGCAGGTCACCCCGGACGCCAGCGGCATCCTTGGCCTTGGCGCTGACGTGGGGATCGCCGGAGAGCCAGTCGAGGACGTGCCCGGCGGGGGCGAACTCGCCCTGAAACCGGAGCCGGTGGTAGGCGCGCAGGGCGTGGGCCAACCGGCCGCTGCGCTCGGCCACGCCGGCGAGCTGGGTCTCGACCCGACGCCCCACGGCCTCCACGAAGTCAGGCGAGTCCTCATCGATCGCCTCCAGTTCCACCACCTGATTCTCCAGGTCGTTGAGCCACTGGTGGATCAGGCTGGGCATGCCGCCCTCCTGGCCGGCGTAGAGCAGGTTCTGGCAAAGCCTGCGGTAGACGCTCAGCGGTCGATAGAGTGGGGTCTCGTTCTTGGATACCACCACCTTGCTGACCAGAAAGCGTCGGTCGAAGGCTTCGCTGCCGACCAGTGAGGCCAGGAACGTCTTTCCCGAGCCGTAGGGACCGCGGATGAACTTGTAGGCGCCGTTCCCTTTCGCGCAGTGCTCCAGGTTCTCGCGCAAGGCGGCCATGGGGGCGTCGAGGCCCACGGCAAAGTGCTCCAGGCCACGCTGGGGAACGGTTCCCTGGCGCAACGCGTGGATGATTCGTTCGGCGTCCTGGCGGCCGGGCTTTCGTTCCATCGCACCCCTCACAGAATCAGTCGGTAGATCTCTCCCTGCTCGCCGGAGCCCTCTCGAGTCAGGTGGGTCCAACCTGCGGCGTGAAGTCGGCTGCAGAGGTCGGCGAGCTGCCCGGGCGAGCGCTTCGAGCCGCTGGCTTTAACGAGCTCGGCTTCGCTCATGCGCCCGTGTCGGGCGACCAGCTCGAGCAGCTTGCGCTCGAGGTCTTTCAGCTCCAGTGGCAGTCGCAACTCGAGCCGCCGACCGGTGCGATCGGTCAACACGAGAGGGGGCGCACTGCTGCTCGTCAGCTCGAAGACCTCCTCCAGGCGCCGCCGGTCGAGGGTCACGCTTTCTGGCTCGATGACAAGCGTGGCATAGCCATCCAGGTTCAAGAGCCGGGCCGCCAGCGTGAGGCGGTCTTTGAGGCGAGACTCGGTCAGATCGAGCTGCTGGGCGAGCAAGCGCAACGGCACGGGGGGGGCCAGGCGGGTCAGTTGCTCGAGCAAGCCCTCCAGAGGGGCCAACCCGGTCACCGAGACGCCGTGCTCCTTGCAGCGCTGGCGGAACAGGGGAGAGTCGAGCAGGCGCGTGGTCAGGCTTTGCCCGACCGTGGCAGGAGTCTCGAACAGGGTCAGCTGGGGAGACGCGGGCCGAGGGGGCGGGGGAGCGACAGGCTCGCTCAGCAGGGCCGGGCGACTGAGCTCCCACCAGGTCGGCCTGGGCTCAAGCGACTCTCTCCAGCCCTCCAGCTCGAGCCCCGGCGGCGCGAGAAGGCGCAGAGCACAAACCACCTCCTGGGGCGTGGCTCCCCCGTGATAGCCGTTCTTGCGCGGACCCAGGCGCACGCTCTCGGTGACGGCGAGGCGAGCCGGGTGGGGCAAGCGCGGTCCGGAGAAGTCCATCCAGTCAGGACCTGGAGCTCCCTCGGGCTGACACCAGCGCTCCCCGCCACCCTCACGGCCGGTCTCGGCACGGGTTCCCTGCTCGAGAATATGGCCGTGATCGCTGACCAGCAGCACCGCTCGCTCGGAGCGCTGGGCCAGGGTGACGAGCGAAGCCAGGGGCCGAATGGTGGAGAGCCGCCAGCGCAGCTCCAGCTGGTCATCTTTCGCCAGCGTGTCGTCGATGGCGTTCAGCACCACCCCCACCAGCTTGTGGGCGGAAGACTCGACTTTGCGAACGAGATCGTCCGTGAGCCCTCCCTGGCTGTCGAGCACTTCCCTGCGGTGGAACAGGCAGGGCGGGGAGTCTTTCCGGCAGGCCTCGCGCAGACGAGGGTGCTGGGTGAAGCTTCTGTGCTCACTGTCGGCGTCGCCTCGCGCCACCTGCCCGCTCAGCAGGCTGGTGCGGGAATACTCCGTGACGCTGGGCAGAAGGCTCAGCATGGCCGTAAGCCGCTCGTGCCGGTAACTGGCCAGTCCGGTGGAGGGGAGGTCCTCGAGCAGCTCGGAGAGCACCGCCTGGCTGCAGCCGTCGAGGACCAGCAAGAGAACGCGCGTCTTCCTCGTCAGCGGGGCCAGTACCTGGTCGAGCAAGTTTTCCACTCCCAAAAGTCCCGCGGGCGCCAGATGCCAGCCCTGCAAAGCCAGGGCGAAGCTGTGATTGGTCTCCTGGCGCCGCGTGGTGGCTCGGGAGAACAGGTCACGGCAGAGCTGATTGAAAGCCGGCTGGGGATCGCCCCGATAGATCCGATCGCGACAGCGGTCGACAAACAGACCGGAGTCGAGGTACCAGGCGAGCTGGCGCTCGAGCTCGGGACCTGAGGGAGAGTCGGGCTGCTCGAGCCAGGCCGCCAGGCGCAGGGCCAGAGTGGCTCGTTCGGCTCGCTCCGGCTCAAAGCGCGCCTGGCGATGCTCGTGCACGGGAGCGAGCAGGGAAGGCCGAGGGTCGCGAGCCAGGGCTTCCAGCCGCTGCTCGAAGCCCGAGGGAAGAACCGTGCTGTAGCGGGCCAGCTCGCTGCCGCCCAGCTCTTGCAGCAGGCTCTCGGCACGAGAGAGCACGGCCGTGGCCACGCCTGGCTCGTGCAGCTCCTCGGCCTGCAGAGCTTGCAGAGCTTGCAGAGCAAAGCGCGCCCAGGAGCGAGCCGCGGTGGGCGAAAGTGGCTCTCCTCCCACGCGACCTTCCAGGCGGGCGGCGGCAGCGGCTTGAACGGGAGTGTTGAGCGCGTCGTCGGCAAACAGGGCCTCGCAGACCATCCCCAGGGGCACCAGGTCGCGTCGTGCTTGCCGCAGCACGGCCAGCCATGGCCTGGCCAGGGGACCGAGCTTGATGACCAGGAGATTGGTCAGCGGCTCGAGCGGGGCGGGAGGGAGGCGCTCGAGGTCGCTGCGCAGGGCCCAGCGCAACATTCGCAGAGGGTCGTCGGCGTCGGGGGGCAGCCGATAGAGGTGGGGGAGGAGGTAGCTGAAGGCGTGCTCGAGCGTCAGGGCCCCTCCCAGAGCGGGGGCAAAGCCTTCGGGGGGCTCGGCCTCGAGCAAGAGAGGAGCAAGGTCTTTCTCGCGGCGCAGACGAGGATCGACGTCGCTGGCTCGAAAGCGTTGCTTGACCGCGTTCCAGGCGTCGAGACTGAGCAGGTTGCGGCCCGGCAGACGGCGCAGCAGGTCGTTGCTCAGCTCGTGCGGGTCAAGACCGACCAGGAGGGCCAATCGGCGCTGTCCGTGCTCGGCCTGCAGGGCCAGCTCGTGAAACTCCAGGGGCGACCGGGGAGAGACCACCTCGAAGCGGTGGCCCTGCACCTCCAGCTCGGGTGGGCCCTCGTAGGGAGCGTGGCAGCTCCAGGCCACCAGGCGGCAGGCCGGTCTCTCGTCCAACACCCGAGAGAGCTCTGCTTTGAGCTGGCCGGGCGTCATTTGCTGGAGGGCTCGCGCCAGACGGTCCAGCTCAGGTCGATGCGGTGGCTCGGCTCAGAAAGGTAGGAGCGAAGCTGGGCCAACTTCTCCTCCACCATGGTCGCTGACAGGTCCTGGAAGGTGGCGTCGTTGACCTTTTTGCGCTTGTCCGGCCTGGGATCGGGCTTGGGCTTTGGATCGGGACGGGTGATCCGCACCAGAGCCTCGGCGCCCTCACGGTTCATCCGCTCGAGCGGCTCCTTCAGCGGCAGGGCGTGCTCAGAGTGCCGGGCCGCGTTGGAGAGGGGCTCGATCAGCGCTCGAGCCTCGGGATGCTCCTCCTGCAGGGAGGCCAGTTGCTCGATCAGGGTCGGGGCCATGCGCGAGAATGCGCTCATCAGCGCCGGTCCATTCTTCAGGCAGTGGGTCAAGGCTTCGGGCGGGTCGCTCAGAGGGGCGCCGGCGAAGCTCCGGATCACCTCCAGCGGCTCGCGAGCCTGTATGACTTTGACGAGATCGCGCGCCTGACGCTGAATTTTCATCCGAATCGATGTCTCGGGATCGAGCTTGAGCGCCTCCATCAGCTGGCTCAACTCCCCCGGAAGCGCCTCGGCCGCCGCCTTCCAGGCAGCGGTCTTCTCCTGCACCATTCGCACCAGAGCCAGCACGTTGTCGGCGTTGCGCATCGTGGGCGCATCCAGCTTGAAGAGCGTGCTGGCCCGCTGGCAGGCCGTCCGCCACTCTTCCTCGCTGGGCAGAGACTGCTCGACCAGCTCGAAGTCCGGCAAGAGCTGGTCGGGCTCGGGGGAGGGGAGGGTGATCTGGTTGCGCTGGAAGACCCGGTTGGTCTGGGCCGCGAAGACCAGCACCACCAGGTTCTTGATGAGGTCGGGCAGGCCGGTGGGACGCGGATCCTCGATCCAATTGTGGAACAGCTTGAGTTGCAGGCGGGCGGGCTCGCCCGCCTCGTAGATCTTCTTCTCGAAATGTCGACGCCAGTCGTCCTTGAGAAGCAGGATATTGTCGTGCATGCTGCCCAGCCTGAGCGGCTCGGCGATCTGGCGAAGCTTCTCGCGAAGAGGCTTCTCCTCCACGTTCAAGCGCCCGTCGGGGGCCTGCACCGCCCGCAGCAATTCCTTGAGCACGGGGCGAAGCTGGCCGGCTCGAATCTCCGTCTCGACCGAGAACTCGGGATGACCCGGGTAGCGAAAGGCCAGCTCTTGCGTCAGCAGGGCCTTCAGGGCCTCGGCCAGATCGCTCCCGACCGGGGGCCGGGGGCGGAAGGTCGGGTCGAGGCTCTGGAACTGCTCTTCGCTTCGAAGCGTGTTGTCCGGGTCGAGAAAGCCCGGCTCGGCATTGCGGATCCCGTAGGCCATCTCCAGGGCGTTGCGGAGGCTGGCTCGCAGCGCGTTGCGCTGGTTCTCGAGCAGGTTGCGGGCCACCGGGCGGTCGGCTGCCGGCAGGTGGCGGGTGGAATCCTCGAACTGCGACTCGGTCAGCACGTAGTCGAGCATACACAGCCGTCCCAGGTCTTTCTGGGCCGAGGGCGAGAGAAACGAGGGCAGCCAGACCAGCGTTCGCACGGCCGCGTTCTCCCGCATGAACGCTTCCAGGTGAGTGAGGTCGTCCTTGGGGTAGTAGCCTGGCTCGTCGAAGGGAAAGTCCAGGATCAGCCGGGGATTCTCGCCGGAGGGAGCCAGGTTCTCGGTCCTGGTCTCGCGCACGTTGAGATACACGACCTCGTACTTGCGAATGGTGCCGCGCCAGAAGACCGGATAGGCCTGGCTCAGCTCCCCCTCCGACTCCTTGAGCCCCAGAGCGTGGAACAAGAGCTCGCGAGCCTTGCGCTTGCGGTTCCCCGGATTGTCGAGGCTGCTGGCGTGCTCGAGCACCCGCTCGATGTCCACCGAGGTGAGCTGCAGGTGCACCGAGGGGTTGGCGCTCTCTTCGCCGATTCGAAGCTCGCCGATGTGAGGAGCCCATTGCTTGAGCTTGGCCAGCACGGTCTGCGCCTCGCGGCCCGGAATGGGCGACTTGATCGTGCCGTGATTGAGCGCCGCCAGGCGGGTGGGGGTGAGGGCCCGGAAAGCCTCCACCTCGGGCACCAGTGCCGAGAGCAGCAGCGTTTTCACCAGCCGCTCGTCGTTCTGAAAGGACTGCCAGCTCTTGCTCTCGGGCTCGGGGTGCTCGGGATCCACTCCGTGTTGCTCGGCCAGGAGCGGGAGGAACTTGCTCTGGTGCAAGCGCCGCGCGCTCTCGAAGGCCTCCTTCAGGGCCCGGTTGTATGCCTCGTGGCTGCTGACCATGAGGTCATAAAGATCGCCTACCGGGATGATCTGCCCGAGCTCGAGCCGATCGCGCTGCTCCACCAACAGCTCCATCATGATGCGCAGAGCGGTGCGCTCGCGCTGCAGCACGCTGGAAACGGCCACCAGCGTCTCCACCAGGGCCGGGCTGAAAGGATAGATCTTGCGGAAGGTCTCCAGATCGTAGCGGCTGGTCAAGAGCACTTCGCGGGCGTCGTCTCTCAGCCTGAGGCTCTGGAAGGCCTCCTCGAGCTTCTTGTTGGCCGACTCATCGATGGGCCGCAGCAGGCGCCGGGAAGCGATCTCGGGCAGGTTGCGGTCTTCCAGGTTGATGGTGTGGAAGCGCCCCTCCCAGTGCTTGAGGGCCTCGGAGAAGTTGAACTGCTCCACCCCGCTGAGCTGCTCACCCACCAGCTCGCGCAGGTCGCGCTGGCGGGCCACGAAGCTGACGATGGGAACAGGTCGGTTGGCGGTCTGCGCCTCCACCAGCTTGACCAGCTTCTGGCCTTCCTGGTGCACGAACTTGAGGTCGGCGGCCCGGCTCGCAAGCCACAACACCAGCTCGTCGAGAAACAGGATCAGCCCGTCGTACTTGAGCGCGGCGGCATGCTGGCTGATGGCGGCCAGTCCCTCGTCGAGCCCCACGAAGGCCTCGGACTGATCGCGGGCCACGTCGGCATAGGAGGTGAAGAAATTGTGGATCAGGTCCTGCACCAGCTGGCGCCGAGCTTCCGAGCCCGGCGCCGAGTCGATGGCCTGGGCGAAGGTGGCCGCGTTCCAGCGCTCGGCCGAAAGACCGCCCCAGTCGAGATCGTCGGCGTGAGCGCCGGAGTTGAGGCGGTCGAAGAAGGCCTCGGCCCCCATGCTCTCGAGCAGGCCCTGGGCGTCGCGGAACAGGTTCTCGGTCTGGTAGACGGCCGGGGTGGGGGCTTCAGGGTGCAGTCTGCGCACGTGCCGCTCGTAGCCCCCCAGCACGGCCGACTCCATGCTCACGGCCCCGATCATGTGGAAGGGGATGAGCAGAAACCGCTTGCCCTCCACCCAGCTGTGCTTGAGGCACAGACGGGCCAGCTCGGGATGCTCGCGGGCCACCGGCTCGTGCTGCAACAGCAGGTGCAGCACTGCCATGAAGTGCGACTTCCCGGCCCCGAAGCTTCCGTGCAGGTAGGCTGCTTTGCTCGAGCGGCCCTCCAGGGCGCTCTTGATGAACCCCAGCGCCTCATCGAACGAGCCTTGCAGCTGGGGCGTCACCACGTAGTTCTCCAGCGTCTCTTCCGGGCGCAGCACGCCCTCGGAGAGGTTGAGCACGAAGTCGCCCCGGTTCACGCGCTCGGGGATGGGGATGAATTCTCGCAAGAGTGGCATGGTCGGATGACCCTGTTCTCAACCGGGGGAAGGAGTTCCTATTCGTGTCGCCATTATCCCAGGCGGAATTCGGGATTGGCCCTCAAGCCATTCTTCATCCAGTTGCAGACCCGGTCGTGTTGTCGAACCGGATTGGCCCAGAAAATCCTCCGCAGTCGGGGCTCGTGCTCGGCGAGCTTCCCAAAGACTACGCGAGCCTCGTCGTCTCCGGAGAAGATGATGTGCTCGCTGCCCAGGGCCGAATCGATCAGATGGGCATCGTGCTCGGCAATCTCTCTTTCCCTGTCGCTCAGCAGCGCAAGGCTGGGGCGCCAATCCTGGACGAGCCCGTGGCTGACGATCTTTCCTCTTTTCGCCATGGATACATGCCAGGTGCGGGACCATTTGCTGGCATGCTTGGCCCACTCGCCCTTCAGATAAGGAGAAAGCTCTGCCCTGTGGCAGATATCGAAGATCCTCGTCAGAATCACCCGACAGCATCGGGACGAGGGAACCTCGGTTTCCCCAGCGCTTCTTACCACATCGGCATCGATGACCACGGCCCGGCTCATCCTTGCCGGGCCTCCAGGGCATCGAGGTAGGCGCTCTGGGCTGACAGCTCCACCGCGTCAAAGTCGGAGGGCCAGTCTCCGAACGCGCCGGTATCGTCGAGACTGCGACTGGAGACTTGAGTCCAGCCCTGCTCGTCGCGTTGAAACCAGTGCAGGCGGATGCTGTCTGGATCAGCCTTGCCCTGCGCTACCAGAGTCTGGACCCCCATGAGGAGAATCGAGCTGTGCGTCTCCACCACGAGCTGAACCCCTCGCCTGGAGGCCTCTACCAGGAGGCTGGCCAGCTGGTGCTGCGCTCGGGGGTGAAGATGAATCTCGGGCTGCTCGAGATAGACGAGTTGTCCCGGGCCGGCCGCCAACAGGGCCACCAGGGCGGGCAGAACCTGCGAGACCCCGAAACCGACATCGGCGATGCTCACCAGATCTTTGGTGCCTCCCCGGCGAGCTTTCGGAGTTCTGCCCACCTGCAACTCCACGCGCGTGTCATCGAGCTGGCGCGCCTGGATCTTCCAGGTCAAACCGAGCACCTCCATCCAGCGATTGAGCTCGGCCGCCTTCTCTTTGTCCTCTCGCATCCACTGGAGAATGATGCTGGCTGAGTAGGCCTCGAATCGGCCCGGAAACCTGTCGCGAACGGCCCGGAGTGGATAGTTGCGCTCGGGGGCACCGCGTAGCCCGGGCACGTGGATGACGCGCGAGACCGCGTCGGCGAAAAGGTCGGTGATGGGCGTCGAGACCCGGAATTCCACCGGCGTCTCGGCCCGGCTGGCCTGGATTCGCAGGAAACAGCGCTCGCGGGCGACACGGAGGTTGAGCTCTTTTGAATGAAATAGGAGCTCGACCGGGTGCAACGCGTCTCTGGTCAAGGTCGCCACGGCCTGGTCGACGGACAGGTCGGGTGTCAGGGTCTCCCTGTCCACGGTCTGTCGGATCAGGCTGAGCCCGGGGGACGATGAGGCCCCGCTCTCAAACACCAGCTCCAGAGAGTGCCCGCCCATGGTCATGTTGAACGAGAACTGACGGGCGCCCTTTGTCGAGAGCATCTGATCGGCGCGGCTGAAGGGAACATTGTCGCCGTCGAGCAGGAGCGGCCCCGGATCGGTCGGGCTCTCCAGGGTTTGCTTGAGAAGCAGAATCGGCTGCATGATGGTGGACTTTCCGGAGCTGTTGGCCCCGGCCAGGATGGTGAGCGGGAGGATGTCGATCTCGGTCGGTTCGGCCAGCGACTTGAAGCCGCTTGCCCCGACGCCGGAGATCGCCTCGCTCTGGTTTTTGCGCGCTGCCATCGTCAGCCTGAGAGAGCCGTGCGCCGGGGCGTCTCGGCCCCGCTCAGAAGACGGCGCAGAAAGTCATAGTCGCTGTCGGGAATCTCTACAAAGCCACCCCGACAGAACAAGACGTTGGTGGGCTCGGTGTTGGTGACCTGGCTGAAGGCCTCGAGAAACCAGAGCGTGTCCTCGGCCGGGATGGCCCGCCCGGTCTCAAGGAGCTTTACCTTGCAGCGGTGCGGATACACCTGGCCTTCTCCGAAGATCGGCTTGTTGTCTTCGAAGGGCTCTCCGGCGATGAGTCCGTGCCCGTCGAAGACGCGCTTCTGGGTCAGGTAGACGATGAGCCGGTCGTCGGTCGAAAGCGCGGCGAAGCGCTTGCGGTGGTTCTTCAGAACCCCGATGGTCTGGTGGTTCTTGACCTTCTCATAGGTGTCGGGCCGAAAGGCGAGCAGCCAGTTTGCCATGCCCGGCTGTTCGGGGGTCGAGCAGGCCCGCCCTGCCGCAGGAGGGCTTCGGGGTTTCCTGCAGGTCTGGCCGTAGACGCCTCGCACGCGACTGTAGCCGCGTGCGAGGCGTCTACGGGGCCTTTGGGCAGGCTCGCAGGCTTGGAGCGAGCACTCTCAAGAGCTGGCCTCCCGGTCGAGTCGCTCGGGGCTCCAGATTCTCTCGGCGAGGCCCCGGTACAGCTCCTGTCTCGAGTCGAGGTCTGCTTTCTTGAATTCGGCGTGGGGTCGAAACGGGAGACCGGATTCATCCCGAAAGTGCAAGAAGCCGGGATTGTTCTGGTAAGCCTGTGCGTTCAGGCTCTGGGCCAGCGGGTTCTGGCCGAAGTAGTGCGGCAGCTTTTCCTCGTAGGGCATGTCGCCGTAGCTGGCATTGAAGCTCTTGGGCAAGAGCAGCAGCCCGCCGAGACGGTTTCGGTGCTCCTGGAAGTCGCCGGGGTTCTGGAACTCGTCGGTGTGCCGCTCGGGATGGTTGGCCCAGATGTGCTCAATCTCATAGCCCTGGCGTCCGCGCTGGCTGTATTCCAGGTAGCGTGACTGCTGCCCTGAGGAGGTTGCCACGAAGTCGGTCAGGCGGGCGAGCAGGCGGTGGATCTGGCGTCCGTTGGTGCCGTGCAAGCGAAAGTTGTTGGTGCCGAATGTGAGCGGATCGGAGTCGAGCTCCGCGCGCAGCGTGGACACCAGCTCGCTCAGCTCAAGACCTCTGATGGCTTTGAGAACGCGGAACAGGGCCGACTGCATGGTGGAGTAGTCGATGGCGCGATAATTCCAGATGCGCCGATAGAGGAGGATGTCGAGGTAAGCGGCCACCACGCGGAGCTTGCGCAGGATGGCCTCCTCACTATCCTCCAGGCGCAGCGGAGCGAGCAGCATCGGGTACTGCAGGGTCAGGCTCTGCTGGGCGTTGTAGAGCACGCACTCAAGGCCCTGCTCGAGCGACTCGGCGGCCTTGCGCAGCCGGCCGTACCAGGCCGCAAAGAATTCGAAGTCGCGCTCGATGAAACGAAGGTAGTCGCCGCTCTTCTTCAAGTTGAGCGACCCCTCACGGTCGCGAACCCAGCGATGGAACTGCGTGCCGATCAGGTCGAAATCGCCCGGATCCGCGTCTTTTCTGTGCTCGCGCGTGGTCTGGGCATGCTGCGAGCGCAGCCAGGCTTTGATGGCGTCAGAGTCTTCCTCGCGCCCCAGCTCTTGAAGCTCCTGGGCTTGTTTCTTCCAGACGCGGCTGGCCCGGTTTCGCTCCTCACTCCCGGCGATGTTGGCCAGGAGATAGCCCTTGAGCATGTCCTTGGGGGTCAGCGACAGGCCGCGGTCGTTCATGGTCTCGAAGATCTTGTATGCATCCTCGTCGGTGTAAGCTGTGATCTCCACCAGGTGCACGTTTTCGATCAGCCAGTCGGCAAAGTAGGGTAGGGCCTCGCCGCAGACCGAGTCGGGGAGGCTCTCGGTCAGGTCGTCATAGCGAGAGCGAATGTTCAAGACCGATTCGGAGGGGGCGACCTCCTGGAGCTCGTCCCCATTGAAGAGCGCCTCCATGCATGCGGTGCGCTCGGGGACGTCGAGATTGAAGCTGCGCGCACCGTACTGCTGCGAAAGGATCAGGTCAGCCAGCTGGCCCTTCTGGTCGGTATCGGTCAAAAGATGGCGCAAGCAGATCAAAAGAAGCGTCAGGGTCGTCAGGCGCTGCTGGCCATCGATAATGAACCTTTGCCCGTCCTTGTCGCTGATGATGACCGAGCCGAGAAAGTAGTGGCCGTAGCCAGCCACGGCCCGGCGCTCGTGCACCGGCTTGTGGTATTCCTCGAAGACCTCGACGAGATCGTTGACGAGCTCGGTGACCTGCTTGGTTTGCCACTTGTATTCGCGCTGGTAGTAATCGATCGAGTACTTCCGAGCGAACAAGAGCTCGCGCACCGTGCGTGCCTGGCCGTCGATTCTCTTGCGCTGGGTCGTTTGCATGAGGCCCCCTTACTGCTTCAGTGTCGTGCCGAAGTCGGGTTGGTCATTTGACGAAGCGACTCGTAAACCTTGTCGGACCCTGGTCGGGAAACACGAGAGCATGCACCTCGCGCTCCTTGAGCGAGTCGAGCTCTCTGGGCAGGAAGGGGAACAGGCGTTCCCGGGCGCCCTCAAGCATCTCCACAAAGCCATCCGGGCTGGCGTTCCTCCGAATCGCCGCGAGAAGACCGTCACAGGGTATTTTGCGCCGGCTGAAAATGCCGGCGAACCAGCACAAACCTGCCAGATGCAGCGGCTCAAGAGTTCCGTCCAGCTCCTCTTCCAAGACCTCCAACCACTCTCTGAGCTCCGCCCGGAAACCCGACGCGGCCGGCAGGTGGGTCAGCCCAGCAAGCATGGAAAGTCCCGCTCGGCTGCCGATCAGATCGGGCAGGTCGTAATCGCCGTAGACCTTATCCATCACCGCCTCCAGGAAGTAACAGCTCATGTGCTGGTTGCGCACCCGATGGCAGCACTCCTGGAGAAGCAGTCCCGCGGCTTCCAGGTCAAGACGAGTGAGCTCACCGAGGAGCCAGGCCTCGAGACTGTCGCACTGTCGGAGGAGCCGAATCTGCAACGAGCGAGGGGCCAGGCCCAGGAATCTGGCCCGGTGTCCGTGCAGCAGAACGGCCCAGTGGGAGGGGTCGACGGGCACATTCCAGTCGACCAGTCGGCCCAGGCTCTTCATGACCAGGTGCTGCTGAGGCTCCTCGAGCAGCCTTCCCCGGGCGGCCTCCACGCCACCGATCCCGCGGTGCAAGATGAGGAAGCTCAAAAGGTCTTCGTGATAGCTGTCGAGACTGGTGGCAGGACAGTTGGCCAGCTGGGCAATCAGTTGCTCGGGGGTCAGGCCCCCTTCCGAGCAGGCCAGCCACCTGTAGTGTTGGGCGCGCTCGGGGCTGAGGTAGCCCAGCTTGCTGAGGTGCTGGTGGAGCTGGTCGAGGTAGGCTTCTGTCGGCGAGAAGGGCGGTTCCTCGTCTATCCAGCTGTCCCAGAGCTGGTCGAGCTCATCGTCGCCCGCCGAGTCTCCGGGGAGGCTGCGCCAGTGACTGCTCACGAAGACCACCCGCGCGCCGGAGCCCCGGCGTTTCTTGCCTCTTCTGCCACCGATGCGGCGGATAACCGGCCTGTCCGGGTCTACCTCGATCTCACCGTCGTTTGCCCTTCCTCGAACCCAGTCCCACCAGACGATCTTTTCCGCCCTGGTGGCCTTGCTGGCGGGATAGCTTCGGGTGTGGGCCCGAACCTGAACAACCTCCTCTTCGACTTCCTCGGGCTCCGGTTGCAGGGAAACCGGGGAACCGGCTCGGCGATTTGGGCTCGCCTCCAACGGGGAGGGATCGGCACTCGGCTCGGCGGACGAATCGTCGCTGGTGGGAGTGGAACTCACTTCCTCCTCGGCCGCGCCTTCGCGGCCAGGCTCAAGCTGTGATGGGAGGGCGATCACCTTCCAATCATCCTGGTAGCTGGACAGCTCGCGCTCGTCCATATCCAGGAGGGGCGCAAGCATGAAACCTAGCTGCGTGGTCGTCTCGCCCTTCAAGAAGTCGGCCAGGAAGCTGGCCAGGGCGGAGACAAAGGCAAGTCTGGTCCGCTCGGTCTTCAGTTGGGCCTGAAGCAGCATCAAAGGGCCCTTCGTGATAGCCGATTCGGCCCTGCGCGGGGGCGACTCCCCGACAAGGGTCTCACCTCGGAAGAACCGGTCGGCCACCTCGATGGACGAGGCCATCATGACGCTCATAGAGGCGACAGGAGGCTCCTCAGCTCGAGAGCGGCCTGTCGTTTCCGCACAATGGTAGTAGCATCTTCGATAGGCCTGTTTCTTGGCGGGGCTCAGCCAGGCTTCGACCCGTGGTTCTGGAGCTTCGGGGGCCGGTCGATAACTTCGTACCGTCAGGCCGTGGCTGTGGCTCAACCTGGGTATCTCCAACCGTCGGTAGAGCGGGCTCAAGTCCGGGTTGTCCTTGACGGTTCCCGTGCTCGGGTTGCACTCCTGGAGCCGATTGCGAAGGTCAGCCCGGTCATCGACCCAGACCTGGGCGGGCTTTCGAAACCGATGATCCTGGCAGTAGATGGAGTCCAGGCGGTGCATTCGAGACAGGTCTGCCTCCTCCGACCGAGCCAGGGCGACCAGGGCCTCCCGGTACCGTCTTTCCAGCTCCTCGGCCAGATCCGCAGGATGGCGACTGGCCAGCCGACGGATGAACTCGACATAGTGTCGGGCGGTTGGCTGGGACGGCATTCCCAGTTTCCGTGCCAGCTTGAAGCCGGGGGTAGACTGAGCGATATAGGCGTCCCACAGGTCCGCGAAGTGCTTTTCGCACGGCTGAGGGAGAAGATCGTCCACATGATGGAAGCTGCTTCCGTTGCGGTCGGGAAAGAGGGCCCGGGTCTTGAGGCCCTGCGGATCCTCTTTGGGATAGTGGTCGTCGAGGTGGGCCAGGCACTTGCGGTAGTCTTCCAGATGGCTCTCTTTGGGGTTGGCCAGGTGCAGCTTCTTGAGCTCGGACATGTGGGCGAGAACCTGGCTCCAGGGCGGTGGCTGGTCGCGCAGGCCAGCCAGCTGGTAGGCGGTCCGGCTCACTTCGTAGTCCGAGCCACAGGGGAGCTGTGTCCAGATCAAGGGGCGCAAGGTTGGCGAATAGAGGGAGCCGGGAGGATGGAGTCTGCCCGGCTCGAGCCCGGCGCAGGCAGTGCGGTCGGCGGGCATCCAGGCGATTTCGGCCAGGGGCGCAAGCTCATTGAGCAGACTCTCCGTAAGCTCGAGAGAGCTCAGGTGTCGGAGCAGTCGCCCGGCTTCGTCGCAGCTCTTGCGAGTGACCTCGCCTGAGGCTTGGATACGGCGGGCAAAGGAGATCAGGTCGCCCGGCTCAAGCTCTGAGCGAAGACCGATGCCTCGGAGAAATTGCTTGCGGTCATTGAGGACCGCCATCGATTTCGCCTGTAGATAGACTTTGTGGAGCAGGGGAGCCTCGGCGCCCAGCAGGGCCAGGACCTCCGGGGTCGGCTCAAACAGCTCGGAGGGGGCCGCCAGCGTCCTGGCCGAGCTGAGCAGAAAGGGGAGGCCGGACAGCTCGGCTCTTCTTGATTCGTCCTGATTCCAGCGTTCGGTGACGTAGATTCTGCGCAGGATCTCGACCAGCTCGACCAGGTTCTCGTCGTCCGGCCGTTCCCGGCTGAGGGCGGGAACGACGGTGGCACAAAGGTACTGCCAGAGGTCGAGCGTCTTCACGTGCAGCCTCTCGAGCAGTTTCCTGGCCTGGCCTGCCTGCAGCTCGGGGTGCACGATGGTCGGGGAAGGAAAGAGCTTCTGAAGCCGGGCCAGATCCTTGTTGCCGTGCGCGATTTCTGGAGGGAGCAGAAGCTTCTCTTGCTCCACCGTGACGGGCCGGAACCGACCCCTTTCATCGAGGAACAGGCACAGCTCGGCCAGGCTCTCGCAGCCTTCTTCCCACACCTCGTCGAGGTGGCCCAGGAACGCGGCCAGCTGTCTGGCGGTCTGGAAAGGGGGCTCGAGACTGGAATCGGGCTGTGCACCGAGGGCGGGAAAGTGAGCCGGGTCTACCCGGTGGAGATGGCTTGCCCGCCAGACCGGGATGTCCTTGACGAGGTTGAGTTTGTGGTGCAGCAATCGGACCGCCCCGTCGGTGAAGAAGAACTCGAGGGCTCGGGCCTGACTCTTCACGGCCTGCTCGGCGGGCAGCGGCTGAGCGCTCCGGTCGAGGAGGTAAAGTCCCTCGAGTCGCTCGACTGTGATGTCCGGGTCCAGCTTGCCCAGGAATTTCAGCCACCGGAGACAGCCCTCCACAGGGTCTTTGCCCAGCCGGGTAAAGACGGAAAGAGTCAACTCAGGTGGCTTCTCGGCCACAAGCTGACGCATCTGGGAGAGCACGAAGTCGAGGTCGGCCTGGCCCAGTACTGGCTTCAACCAGCCCCCCGCCCGAGACTGCACGACAGCGTCGATCAGGTAAGCAGAGGGCGGAGCATCCTGGTTCGACTTCTCCCCCAGCTCCTGCTCCCAGACCTCGAGCATGGCCCGGATTTCGTCGTTGGCCCACACCGTGTCCGACGCGACCAGGTTCCAGAAGCGCCCATCGGCAGTCAGCGCCAGGGGCAGCCCGTTGAGGGCCTGCGGCTGGCAACCAAGCTCTTGCAACGACAGCAGCAGCTCCACATAGCGGTCTTTGTCAGAGAGCACCTGCGCAGCGGGGGGAGCGAGCTCGGTGAGAGGTTGGCCGTGAGCGATCCGGGTACTCAGCCAGCGGATGGCCGAGTCTGCGTCGAGCGGTTGGAGTTGGCCAATCCTTTTTTGGAAGCAGGAGAGCCAGGGATCGTCGAGGAGCTCGAGGCAGACCAGGGGCTGGTCGGTCTGGGAGAACAGGTGATGGAGCCTCCGGGAGACAGGCAGCAGAATCTGGTCGACAGGTTGGAAATGCAAGCTGTGGTCGAGCAGCACGGGCTCGTCTTGAAGCCGGGTCGGATCCCAGGCCGCCTGGATGAGCGACTCCAGCTCCTCTGGACCGCCAGGGGCGGCCTCGAGGGGAAACAGCCGGTAGAGCTCCAGAGGATTGCCGTTCCTTTCACAAAGGTCGCGCAGGTAGGGCATCACCGACAAAAAGAGCTCGCCTTGAAGGGAGAGGATCTGCTCGTTCCAGGGACGGGAGCTCTCATCGAGGCGGGCTCGATTCATGTTCACGTGAAAGCTTGCGTGAACGTGAAAGGGGAAGCCGGTCCGGATCGATGTGGGCAGGTAGCAAAAGAGCTTACCGTCCACAGGGGCGGGTGCCTGGCTGCTCCACCGGAAAGCCACCTTCCTTCGCCAGGTACGCCCATCAGCGGCACCGGCCTCGTCGGGTGGGGCGTTGGACTCAAAGACCAGATACTCGGTCGGCTCGGTGCCGGCGGTCTCGAAGGTGCAAATCTGCGTCATCACCTTGTCGGGCAGCTCGCCGTCCGGGCCTTCCCTGACCCTCTTCTCCAGGCGCATGAGCGGCTCGTCATTGCGGTAGACCTCAACGAGACGTACGTGGTTGAGGAACAGCATGAGCTCGCAGAGGTGATCGGTCTCGAGCGTTGCTTGAATCTCGCTCCAGCTCTTCGGGGTGATGGGCTCGACGCCCAACTCGCGAGAGAGCCTGGTTTTGCTGGCCCGGATGGGCAGCCAGTAGGTGGTGGGCAGCACCTCCGAGCGCGCCGGGAAACCGGGTATCTGCGTCACGGCTCCGATGGGTTGGAACCCTTCCTGTTGGTCGAGATCCAGTGGTAAAGCCATCCATTGCTCCCGGTTGGCATGGGTGACGACGGTGGGAAGGTCGCAAAGATGGTAGCAGGCGACCCGCCCGATTCCGAACAGCCCGATGATCTCCCCGTCCTCCGACTCCTTGCCCCGGGCCCGAAAGACCTGGAACCGCTCCAGGTCGTCACGCTCGGAGTTGACCACGAAGCAGGCGTCATTGGCGACGGTCACGCACTCGGGCAGGCCAGGGTTGGGCCCCGACAGGTGCACGACGACCCGGGTGGCTCCGGCATCATCGGCGTTCTGAAAGAGCTCTCGAAAGACGGTGTTTGGCCTGTATTCCCGCAGGTCGGTCTTGATCGAGTTCTTCAGGTCGACCCGGAGGGTGTTGTGACGGTAGCGATCATAGTCTATGCTCATGGCGTTTACACGACCACGAAGAGAGTCTCTCCGGCCTGGCACAGTCTTTTTATCCGTCGGCGCTGGAGCAAGGTCTCCAGGGTCTCCCGCACGTTGCCCATGCGTGAGTAGCGGGCCTGGATCTTGTGGAGCGGACGAGGGGTGGCGCAGTAACGCAGGACGGCTCGCTCCAGGGTGGTAGGCTCCGTTCCCCAGCTCGGAGCTGGCGGGGAAGCCCTGGCCGGTAAACCCGCCAGTTCGCCGCGCGCACGCTTGAGGCATTCCTTCCAGCAAATCAGGCAAGAGGCCGGAAGTGGGGACCGCGGACGAATCCAGGTCGCTCCAGGGTTGCCCACGGCCTCCCCGCTCCCGTAGTCCAGGACCCCTTCCCGGGCCAGCGGCTCGAGAAAGCGCTCAAAGGCGATTCCCAGAATTCCGCCGGTTCCGGCCGAACCGTAGCCGTGCACCAGCTCACCCTTGCGCTTGCGGGCTTTGAGAAGACCTTCATACCATCGGACGAACTCTTCCAGAGCCTCGTCGCCGTCGCAGTCGTGAAGGTCGAGACGGTCGGGTCTGCTCATCCCTCGGCCGCCCCTGGCAACTGCTCGGTGTTGACCTGAGCTCGAGCACCCGGTGGGTCATCGGAGCGACCGCTAGCTCTTCCTGGCAATGAGCGTGTTCCTCCCTCGCGTCCAATATTTTGCGGTTCGAGCGAGTTATGGGAATCCTGCTTCATTGTCGGCGTCTCACTCCGGAAAGGTCTATCCGGTGCTTCCTGTGCCCTGGCCGACTAATTAGAACGAAGGGGTTGAAGTTGTCTCAGAAGTTCCGGCGGGTCGAATTGTTGGGGCCTCGATTCGATAGCCGGCACCGGTCCTGAACTGGCTAGCGCACAGCAGCGAGAATCTCTGAGGAGAAGCGGCTCGCCTCGGAGCACTCGTGGCAGATGAAATCCCAGTGCCTGGCGGTCTCCGGTGCAAGTTTGTCCCCGTAAATCCGGGTGCTCTTGGACCGCCCTCTACGCAGACCTTCCACCTTGAACGGCTGGCGTAAGAGAAGCTTATAGGGCTCCAGGACACATTCATCCAGGCCTGCAGGGACGGCGACCTCCAGCTCTTTGACCTGCCCGTAGACGATCCAGGTTTCAGTCGCTTTCGAGGGGGTGGCGACCACGGTTCTGGAGGCACGCTCAGGCTCGGAGTCGAGCCATTCGAGGACGAGTCGTTCGAGCAGAATCGTCGTGTCGCGGGCCGGGGGGCAGTCGCGGGCGCGCTCCACCTCGCCGTCGTGGGCGACATCGGCATCGAGGTGAATGACCAGCAGATCCAGGGGCGGGCGGGTGAGTGCCAGGAATTGAGCCAGCCCAAGCTCGGCAATCTGAGTCTGACAGTACCTGCGCACTCCCTTCCAGCCGGTTCCCGACTCTCCAAACGAGGGAGACCTCTCGGGCTGCAGCGGGAGAAACCGGACCTCTCGATCCGCAAGGATGGCGCTGCGGATGACCCAGGTCAACACCTCGTAGTCGGTCGGACCCTCCGTGACCAGGCCGACCAGAAGCTCGCTCACAGATTCGGGACGCCGCCCAGGCGACCGGTCACCCACAGCCGCGACAGGGGGATTCCTTTCTTCCTGGCGCTCTCGAGCAACTCCGGGTCGAGTTGAATGCGTCGCACCCGAGAGATTCCTTTCTCGTCTCGCTCGACGGCAAACAGGCGAAACTGGTCGTTGCTGAGGTCGATTCCGTCGAGCACGAGCGGATTGTGAGTGGTCATCAGGGCCTGCCGGTAGCCCGCCAACATGTCCTGGCAGAAAAGCTCCATGGCTTTCTGGGCAAGCCTGGGGTGGAGCGCGTGGTCGAAGTTGTCCACGGCAAAGAGCCTGGGAGAATGCGGGTGCAGGGCCAGCACCGCCAGGAAGCAAACGTAGAGTGCCCCTTCGCTGGCGTCGAACGCGGTCAGGCGATTTCGCCGCTCATCCATAAACCGGTCCTTGAACTCCAGCACACGCAAAGGGGTGGGAACGCTGGGGGAGAGCACTGCTTCGGAGCGCGTGCGGATCTGAGTTCCGCTGACCCAGTCGAGCAAGTCCTGATAACGACGAAAGCGGACGGAGAGCGCTTTGCGCTCGGCCGCCGAGCCTGTGAACATCTCCAGGAGCCCTTCGGGCAGTCGTCCTCCCCGGAGTCCGACAGGCGCCCGGATATCCAGGTCGGGCACGATACCCCGCAGGCTTGGAGTATCCGGGCAATAGATGCAGTAGTCGTTAAGAGCGCTCACAAAGGACGCGTACCGCCTGTAAACCTGTCGGCCTGCGACAGTGGAGAGGAGGCTGGTGTATTCATCGACCGGAAGTTCCCGGCTGTTTGGGCCTCGGCTCAAGCCTTTGACCAGGACGTTGCCGCGATGCAAGGACTCGGAATGGACTTTCCAGTTGGGCGCTGCCAGGCCTGATGACTTCTGTGTCTCCAGGGGATTCCAGAGACTGACTTTGTATCTCAGCTCGAGCTCTTCGCCGCCGGCGCCGAGGGTGATGTTTGGTCGGATGCGCCGCTTGAGGAACGAGGACTTGTAGAGAGCCGGCACTCCCGGCCTGACCCCGCGCTCGCTCAAGCGAGCGTCATCCACCCGCCCTGAAGCCACCGCGCTCAGGACCCCGAGAGCCTCGAGCAGGGCGCTCTTGCCGCTGCCGTTGGGGCCGACGAAGACGTTGACGGCCCCCAACTCGATATCGGTCGGCTCGGCGAACGATTTGAAGCCTTCAATACTGAACCCGGAGATCACCGGGAGGGCCTTCGGCACGGGGAAGAAAATTCATTCTCCTGGCCTTGCCCCGGGGTCCACTGGCCAATTTGGAAGGCTTGCGAAGAACCCTCCGGCGGCTGGTCGATTCCAGTGGACTCTATGTAGAAGAGCGGACTCGCCCTGCTTCAGCGAACGTTCCCGATGACCACGAAGGCAGCCCAGAAGTATGGGTGCCGGTAGCGGGCGTCTTCGCGCAAGCTCAGCCTGGCTTTCTGCATGGCCGTGGCAGGCGGGTCGCCCTGCAGGAGATGCTCGTAGAAAATTCCCATGAGCTTGCGGGTCGCCTGGTCATCGACCTTCCAGAGGCTCAGCACCAGGGTTCGAGCACCCGCCAGGCGGAATGCCCGGCGCAGGCCGTAGATCCCCTCAGAGGCGAGCTGATCTCCCCGGGCCGTCAGGCAGGCCGAGAGAACGACCAGTCGTGCCCGGCCAAGATCGAGAGGCAAGACTTCCAGGCCGGTCAGATTGCCGTCTTGCTGGCCATCACCGTTCTCATTGGCTCCTGCGAAGGCCAGACCGCAGGACGCCAGGGGATTGCGCTCGGTGGTGCTGGCCAGGGTGAAGCCCGTGGCCCGCGGGTTCCCCGAGAAGAGAGGATGGGAAGGCGGCTCTTGACTGGTGAAATAGCCATGGGTCGCCACGTGGATGACCTGAGCGCTCTCGGCCTGTTGTTTGAAAGCTGCCTCAGTCGCATCGTCTCCGGTCACGGGGACCGCGTCAAATCGCTCTGCGATCTCCCTGGCCTCGGTCACGGCTCCGGGCAGCGGGCCCCAGGCTCGCCAGGCTCCCGATCGGAGCAGTCCGGAGTGGCTGGCAGTAGCTCGCTGCAGAGCATAGCTCGGGCCCCCGATGATCAGGGCGCTTTCACTGCCGGTCAGTGTAACGGATTCGGCTGGCTCCCGACTGCTCTCGAGGTAACTGATGGCGTAGCGATCGATCAGAGCCCTGCCATCCGGAGAGGACAGCGCCTCGAAGGGGATCTGGCAGAGCGAGCCGTCCTGAACGATCAGAAGGCGCTTCTTTTCGGTCAGGCTGGCCTGCACCGGGAGGATCAATGCCTCATGCAGGCTCACAAGCGCCTCCTGGGCGTCGGTATCGGGGCCGCGCGCGAGCAGGCGGTGGGCGGCGCCGACCCGAGCGCTCAGCTCGCTTTCGCCCCCGACCGCAAGCTTGTGGGCCGCGATTCCCTCACCGGTCAGGACGAGAAGCCAGGCTTCGCCCGGAAGGACTACGTAGTGAAGAATCGCCGTGCCTTCTGGAATCTGCTCAAGCGTCCGAGACAGACTGGGGAAAGTAGCTTCTCGACCACGGTGTGCTCGATCGACCTGGGCCTCGAATTGCTGGATGGACTGCCTCAGAGCCGCCATCTCCTGAACGCGGCCGGGGGCGCTGGCCTTTCGTTCGAGGGCCTCCAGGTGGGTCAGTCGACCGTAGAGCTGCTCGAGCCGTTGGCGGGTCTTCTGATCGGCGTTGGCGAGGCGGGCTTTGACCACCTCGTAGATACGCCCACGGCTCCGTTCGAGCTGCTGCCAGGCGTCCTCAGAGCGGCCTTGCTGCAGCAGGAGCAGAACGAGCTGATCGGAGGCCGTCTCGAGCTTGGCGCTGAGCCCGAGGGCGCTGGTCTCTCCTCCGGCATAGAGGGCCTGGAGCTGCATCGTCTCGAGGAGGCTCACCGAACGCACGAAGGCTCGCTCGGCCTCGTTCGCGTGACCCTCCGAAGCCAGCACGCGGCCCTCGAGGAGCAGCGCTTGCGCCTGCAGCGGGGAGGGTAGCTCGGACAGCTTCCCCTGCAGCCTGGTCAGATAGCTGCGAGCCTGGGGGATCTCTCCCCGCACGAGGTGCAGGTCCACGAGTCGACCCATTAACAGCACCGTATCCATGGGGCTCTGAGAACCCGTCCGCAGGGCCATCGAGCGGGCCAGGCAGTCGGTTTCCTTGCCCAGGTCGCCGAGCTGGCGGTAGACGGTGGACAGGTCTGCATACAGTCTTGCCGCTTGCGTTGCCCCGCCGTTCTGACAGATGAGCTCGAGCAGTTGCTCATACTCGCGCAAGGTCCCCTGGTAGTCCTGCCGGGCCCAGAGGGCCAGAGCATTGCGAATTCTGGCATGAGCCTGGTCTTTGATTGGCCCGGAGCCAAGCAGCTGAGTGAGCATCTGCTCATAGTGGGGAAGACTTTCCTCCAGCTTTCCCTGGTCCCACAGAACGGTCGCCAGGGAGTACTGGATGGTGCTCTGCAGCTCGGGATGTTGCTGGGCGCGAGCCAGGTCGAGGGCCTGGGCGAGGTAACTCTGGGCGCCCTCGAGTCGACCGTGGTTGAGATAGAGCTGAGCCAGCTGATAGCGCGCCAGGGAGGCTCGCACCGGGTCCTTTTGTGGGTGGATCAGCTCCACATTCTGGCGCAAGATCTGCTCGGCCTCCTCATACCGACCCTGCCCGGTGCAGAGCGAGGCCAGCAGGGTGAGGCACTCCAACTCGAGCTGGGGGTTCCGGGGCTCGGCTCGACTCTCGGCCAGGATCTCGCGAGCCAGGACATCGGCTTCCCGCAGGCGCCCCTCGAAGAAGAGAAACCCGGCAATCTTCAGCTCGTTTCGCAGGCGCAGCGAGCGAAGGGGTGCGCCGGTCAGCTTCGGCCTGACCGCCTGGGCGGCATCCAGAGCCGCGGACTGGCTCTGGCTCAGGCTCAGGAGGTCGATCAGGGTCAGCTCCGCGCGGAGCAGGCCCTCCGCATAGCTCGCCTGCGTAAAGAGCCGAATCGCCTGGTCGAGATGCAGGCGGGCGGGCTCGGGCTCTCCCGACCAGGCCTCGGCCAGCGCAAGGGCCACGGCAATTTCGCCTTCGAGTCTCACGTCGAGCTGAACTTCTCGAGCCTGTTCCAGAGCCTGGCGCATGAGCCGGGCGCTCTCTTGGTACTGGCCCGCGCGGGCGCTTTCGCTGGCCAGGTGATAAGCTGCTAGAGCGCTCAGGTGGGGACGCGAGGGCTCGAGGTGCTGTACGGCCAGGCGGCTAGCGGCCAGGTGCTCGGGACTTCCCAGCTCGCTCAGCTGGGCCTGGAGCAAAGCCAGAAGCCCCAGGCCGATTCGATCTTCGTCGCGCTGGCAGAGCTCGATGGCCTTCTTGAGCGTCTCGAGGTTGGCCTGAGCGCTGAGGAGTCGGGAAGCTTCGGCTGAGCCTCTGCCGGACCGGGTTGACTCTACCCACTCCTCAAGCGCCTTCTGCTGCTCGGCGAGGGCCCGTGGAAATGGCACTTCCTGAGCCATGCCGGTTTGCACCAGCAAGAAGAGGAGAAGGCCCAGGAGCCCCAATGTTCCGCTCAGCTCGTGACTGCGGCCGATCAACGAATGTCCCGGCATTCGGTCTGATTCGTGCGCATTCTGGCGAATGCTGATCGCCCCGCCGGGCTCCGGATCGAGTGGGCTCACTTCTCTCGACCCTGGCTCTCGATTTCTTGGAGCTCTTCCTGGAGCACTTCCACACAGTATGCGACCAGCCGGATCTTCAGCTCGCTTGCTTCGATGCTTGAGAGACGAAGATCCAACGCAGGTTCGAGCAGCCTCACCCTTGTTGAGGGGTCTGCCTCTGGCTTCCAGTTTCGCTCGAGGTTCCTACTGCACACACGCTGGGCCTCCAGCCAGTCCGACAGATTTTCGTGGGTGAAGGACATGAAGCCGTGGGCAAAGCGATGGCGCAATTTTGCGATGTACTGCAGCTTCTTGTTCGTTTTTCCGGGAGTTGGACGCCCGGCCCGGTTCTCAATGGTCCACAAATACAGGATGTGCGCGCTTCGGCAAATGTGTCTCCAGTTCTCCTCCATTTTTGAATCGGTGATGAGGGAAGCCAGATGGTCGCTATCTTCTTCGTGCCATTCGCAAACAAGAGCGTCTCTTGCCGCCAGTTCTTCCAGCAAACGAATCAACTTTTCAACCTCGGAACGCAGTCTCTCACCAGGTGGCAGGTGCCAGGGACTGTCAACCATCTCCTCAGAGCCCACCGGCGCCAGGTTATGCAGGTCGAGGTAGAGTCTCTCGACCAGGTGGCGATGCACGATAGCATCGATCGAACTGGGCCCACTGGATGTGTCCTGCAACCCACAGCTGTGAAGAAGCTCCTGGAGGTCCGGGTAGTCGTCGTGGCGCTCACCGCCTGCCCAGTCGGCCAGGTGGATCACGGCCTTCAGAGCTCCCTCAGCCCTTCTGGGGATTCTCGGAACCGACCGGAGAATGTCGACCAGTGTCACGAGCCAGGCACGCAAGCCATTGCGCTCGGGCGGTCGCTCGATTGCAGAGGTCTCCCCGGGCTCGACCCCGAGCTCTCTGCAGAGCTCTCGATAGGCGCCCACCATTCTGGCAATGCGGGGCCTCAGCTCTTCTTCCCAAAGAATGACGAGGGGGGCGCCGGACGCCTGAGGTCTGCTCGGGGCGGGCTCGGGAGCGACTCGGAAGATCGGGGTTGCCAGGAGAGCTTCGTGCAGTCTCAGAGACCACCAACCGAAGCTTTGAAAGTTTGTTGTTTGCGTTGAGAGCGGAGCGGCTCGCAGGAAGGATTCCAGGCCTCGGCAGTGTTTCCAGGATATCAGAGCCATCAGCGCCTCGCGGCCCCCTAGAGTGAACAGTGCCAGGTTCTCATTGCCGTGAAGCAACACGACCGGCTCTCCGTCGGGGCCTTCTATCTGGCAATCCATTGCGTCCATGCGGGCACGCACTCGCCCCTCCCAGGCATAGCAGAGGAGACGCCGCACAATCTGCCACTTTCTCGGCTGGATGAGCTCAGGATAGGTTGGCCCACCGTCCTCGGAAGTCGCGCGCAGATCCTCGATAGAGAGCTCAGGACACTTGTAGCGCAGCAGGTCGACCCCGGCTGCGGCGAAAAACCGCACCTGGCTTCTCAATCTCCTGCCAAGCCAGCGAGCGGCCTGTTCGTCGGCCTTAAGCCAGCGCAGGCGATGGGCTGTGTCAATGAGACTGGAGCTACGAAGCTGGTGGCAGAGTTGCCGAAGCCGGCGTTTTTGTGAGCGGGGCAGGTCGATTTTGCGATTGCGGACGAGCAGCCCTGTGACGTGGAAGCCTGTCCTGGAGTCGCCTGCGCGCGTCTTCTTAGGGTTGAGCTCAAAGCCAGTGCCAGTCAGACTGCTGGTCAGGACCTGATTGACCGCGGCTTGAAATTCCTTTGCGCTGGCAAACCTCGCAAGGGGAATGGAGAACGTGAGGTCGTCTCCGTAACGTGTGTACTCCGTACTCCTCAGTTGGCCGTGCTGGCTGATTGCACCCATGATTTTTCTGTCGCAGGGAACAAATGCGAGACTGGCGAGGGCGGGCGATGTCGGGGCGCCCTGAGGGAGACGACCCTTGTGGGTTGTCAGGCGCGAGAGCAGGGCCACAAGGTCGTTACTGGCCCACTCGAAGTCTGTTTTCTCGCTCTCTGAGAAGGCGCGATAGGTGGAGTGCGGCGGCAGCCTGCGGAGCGCTTTTACGACTTGATTCGTGGTGACGGATGGGAAGAAGTCCTTGAGGTCGTAGCTGGCAAAAAGACGAGTGCCGACCGCGTGCCGTTCGGCGTTGCGAAAGATGGTGAAGTCCTGGCCGGGATAGCGAAAACCAAAAACGGGCCTTGGGAGCATTTCGTTGCACGCCGGATCGAGGAGCTCTTTCAGGATGATTCTCTGGACGATTCGCAATGGTCGTGAAGGAATGCACAGAGTTCGCCTGGCACGGCCCTGGCCCTTAGGAATCCGGACGACTTTGTAGAGTTCTCGAAACGCTCGAGGGCGAAAGGCAAAAGCGTGAAGGAGCCGGTTCGAAAGCCAGGGCAATCGGCCTTTGCACCGGGCCAGGAGTGCTTTGGAGAACAGCCTCTTGCTCAGAGACGGATGACGAAGAAAGGCGAGGACCCCCTTCAGGGAAGGGCCACCCTGCGCCAGCCACTCATAAAAGTCGGACCGATTGAAACGGCCATCAGTTTGAAAAGCGCTTATCAGGTGGGAACATCCCGGGCCCAGTGCCTCCGCTCGGGAATGACGGAGATATCTTTCAAAGCGGCCCAGAAGCGCGATTTCAATGTTCGTCAGGACAGCGTGGATCTTGTCATCGAGACGAAAGACTTCCTCGATGAGGCGCGCAACGTCATGTGGGGAAGCCAGGATGCGAAGCCTTCTTCTTAATTTCTCCCTGTTCTTGAAAAGAGGTCTGACGGCAGATGACTGAACCATCGCAGCCGTTTCCCGGAACCAGGCGTCATCCGGCATAACAAGAGAGCCCCCCTCCTACCAGGTGCCGCGAAATAACAACGCGAGCAATCATTTGCCCTCGACAAAAGGACAGACCTTCTGCCTCCGACCGGCGATACGCACGGCCCTTCCTGAGCGACAGGACGGCAAGTCTAGGTGCAGGGTTGGCTCGTGATTTTCGTTCCTCGAGCAGGCTGATAGTCCTTTCGGGGCCCGGAGCTCGGCCGCCTCGAGCCTGGGCAACTCTCTCGAAGATCAGCGCTTGAGCTTGCTTCTCGCTCACTTGCTGCGTTTTCGTCCCCGCGCCGGCGCGGCCGGCGGGGTCCATCCTCGCACGCCCTCGAGGGTGGTGCCCAGCGCCCGCGCCTCCTGGTCGACGAAGGCCTGGTAGTAGTCGCCCATGCGCTCGTTGTACTCGGGATGCAGCTCGTTGTGCCACTGCTTGAGCCAGGGCAGAAGCTCGGCCAGGGCGGCCAGCAGGGGCATGAGGCGCTCGGCGGTCCAGCCGTCCTGCTCCTTGCGCTCGAGGTAGCATGCGGCCAGGGCCTGGGCCTGCTCGAGGTGGTCCCAGCCGGCCCAGCCGACCACCGGGGAGGGGTCGGTCTCGCGCTCGGCGCGGGGGTAGGAAGTAAACCGCTCCCTGGGCACGTCGAGCTTGCCCCGCAGGCGCCAGAAGTGGGGCTGGGCGAAGTCGGCCGAGGCGTACTTCGGGGGCACGGGGATGGGGCCGACCTTCTCGCCGGCGTCCTCACGCCGCTGCAGCTCCCAGGTCTTCTCCCACTCGGCCCGCTTGGCCAGGCCCGAGCTCTTGTAGCGCAAGACGGGCAGGGTGGGCACGGCCTCGCCGGTGACCAGCTCGGTGACCAGCCGGGTGAGGTCGACATCGTCTGCTCCGGCATAGAGCCGGGCCACCTGCACGAGCTCCTCGTCGCGCCGGGCCCGGTCGGCCAGACGGGCGCAACTGGTGAGGGCAAGATCGGGCCAGTAGGCGGGGGACTCGAGTCGGTCGAGTAGCCAGGCCTTGAGGGCGTGCTCGGTCAGCATGGAGTCGTCCAGGTTCTCGGCGTTGTAAGCGCCGGCCGAGCGGAACCAGCGCCGCTTGTGGGCGGGAGATTCGAGCAGCTCGCCCCAGCTCTCGGTCTTGATGGAGTGCAGGCGGTGGCGGGCGAGAGAGTCCTCGGCCGGAGGCTCCTGGCCGTGCTCGTGCAGCCGGTAGGGGCGCAGGTCGGGGTCAAGCCCCTCCATGGACTCGGGGCTCATCCGGTGCACCTGGGAACGGGATGGGGAGCCTTGTTCGAGCAGGCCGTAGAGCTCGTAACAGAGCCAGTCGAGCTCTTCCTGCCAGCGGGCCATGCGAGAGCGCAGGTGGTCGCGGCGCTCGCGCGCTTCGGCCAGCGCCCGGGCGAGGTCGGCGCGGGCCTTGAGGGCGCGGTCGGTCTCGGCCTGAAACGAGAACCCGCTCAATTCGCGCCCGGCCGCATCGAGTGCTCGGGTCAGCCCGAGGAGCAATTCGCGCTGGCCCGTCGAGAGCGCCGGGATAGGGAACTGGAGCAGCTTGGTGCCGTCGAACTCGAAACGGAACTTCTCGGGGTCGTCCTGCAGCACACCGCGATCGCTGGTTGCGCCCTTGTTGTGGCAGACCTGCTTGAGCCAGAAGCAGGCCACGGAGCTGTTGAGCAGGCCGAGCAGGGCGAGGTGGTCGTCCTCGCTGGCCTCGGGGGGGAGCTTGATGATGGGGGCTGACTGCTTAAAGACCTTGCCGCCCCGGTCGAGGACGAAGTGGTTGTGGGTGGCCACGAAGGCGAAGGCGATGGAGAGCGGGGTTCTGTACCGGTTCGGAAAGAACATGGAATGCTCCCACCAGGCCAAACCGCGTTGCTCAATGGTTTGGCCGTAGTCCTGCCGATTTCGCAGGTTCGTTCTGAAGGGCCATAGGTCTCGATGCAGGGTTGTGGGCAGCGGAGAAATCAGTCGCTCTGCCTCCGGTTGTGTGTACGGCAGCAGGGACCAAAGTGGGTTTGGCGCTAAGCACCAATCACGGACCGATTCTCCAACAACAAGTCGGGCACTCAGGTCGTAAAGGCCGCTCCGTCGAAGTGCATCGGGAGGTCTGTAGAAGAACTCGTCCTCACCTGTGTGGGTTGTCCGACCGATGTCTGGCTGGAGTTGGCTGAGCCTGATGTCTGCTCCATCTTCAATGCGCTCCTTGAGCTCGGCCGCGCCGCCCCCTCCGATGCTCCACGGGTGCCTGCCAAAGGTCTCGCGGGCCACATCGGAAACAGACACGAACTCGTTCTGGCTGCCCACGCGGTCTACCATCCCTACCAGCGAGCTCCACACCCTGCCCTGGGCGGGGACGTCGGGGGTTGAGGGCTCGCCGCGGATTCCCATCACGGCCCTCACGGTCGAGGCCACCGGCGGGCGATGGCGGCCAACCAGGATGACGGTGGGGGTGCCGTGGCCCGGGATGTAGGCGCCCGAGGTATCCATCACGTGGGTGAGGTCGACGCCCGGGAGGTACTCCTCGATCAGCTTCTTGCCGAACTCGCGCTTCATGAAGCTGTTGGTGGTGATCATCCCCACGAACCCGGCCCGCCCCGAGCGGCCGTCGTGAGCGAGATCGAAGAAGCGCTCGGTGAAGGGCACCCCCAGCGAGAACTGCCGATAGGCGCTGAAGTACATCTCGCGCACGGCGGCGTTGTGGGCCTTGTCGCGGTCCACGATGTAAGGCGGGTTCCCCACCACGGCGGCGTAGCTCTTGCGCAGCATCCTGACTGCGTCTTCGTGGTCGCCGGCGGCCACCACGTCGGGGGGCCAGGCCTCGAGCATGGGCTGGCCCTTGGCGTCCACCAGGCGGCCGTGCAGCAGGCTGTCGCCGGTGGCGACCTGGGGGTGCACGTCGGGGCACTCGGCCAGGCGGCGGATGGAGCAGGCGCGCAGGTAGGCGAGCAGCAGGCGGAAGCGGGCGATGGCCACGGCGAAGGGGTTGACGTCCACCCCGTGCACGGCCATCAGGGCCCGGCGCGCGAGCTCGCGTCGGTTGGTGCCGGGCTCGGCCTTCTCCCAGCGCGCGAGCAGGCGGTGGAAGGCGCCGAGCAAGAAGTGCCCCGAGCCGCAGGTGGGGTCGATCAGGGTGGTCTGCTCCAGCCCGAACTCAAGCAGGGCGGGCTCGAGCACCCGGTCGAGGATGAACTCCTCCACAAACTCGGGGGTCTGCAGCAGGGCAAAGCGCGAGCGGGCTTCTTCGGAGAGATCCTGGTAAAGATCGCCCAGAAAGCGGGTATCGCCGTCCGGGCACTCAAGCGGGCGCAAAAGCTCGCCCGTCTGAGGGTCGAGAGCCTGCCAGTACTCGAGCAGGGCCCTGGCGCCGTCGCCCGACAGGCCCACCCGCCAGAGCGGGTTGCGCTCTTGCCCGAGCAGCTCGTGGCAGCCGGGCAGGGCGGCCACGGTGGAGTAAACGTCCTGGAGGTACTCGCGGTCGGTGTGGGTGGGGTTGGCCCGGAAGTAGGCGGAGATCCGGTCGACCACCCGGCGGCGGGCATCTCCCGAGCCGGCCAGCAGGGGGGCATCGAGATAGCCGTTGTCCTCGAGGTAGCGCACGAACACGCTGGCCAGAACCCAGGCCACCGCCACCTGGGTGAGCTGGGCCTCGCGCCAGGCGGTGTAGCTCTCGGCCGTGGCCCCGGCCTCGAGAGCGGCCTGGTGGGCGGAAGTCAGCTCGTCGCGCACGGCGGCCACCTCCTCCGAGCGCTCGCGCAGGTCTTCGAGAAGGCGCTTGACCAGCTTCTGAAGCTCGCCGAGCAGGGCTTTGGAGCTGATGGCACGGGCGGTGGTCTCACTCATGGGCTTTCCTCCCTGGCTGCGGGTCCGTCAGGGCCCGGTTCGCGGCCGGAAGGCCGGCATTCCTGGTGCGCCCCCCCCGGATCGTGAGATCCGGAGGCCCGCCCGGCCCGATAGCCCCGCACGAGTCGTCTACGCAGGCTCGTGCCCGGAGGTAGCCTGCTCGCGCGCGTCGTTAGCCCCGCGCGAGGTGTCTGCGCAGGCTCGGGGCCCGAGGTCGTCTGCTCGCGCGCCTCGATAGCCCCGCACGAGGTGTCTACGCAGGCTCGGGCGCGGAAGTAGCCTGCTCATGCGCGTCGATAGCCCCGCGCGAGGTGTCTACGCGGGCTCGGACGCGGAAGTAGCCTGCTCGCGCGCGACGCGACTGCGCCGTGCGCTTGAGCCCGGTCGCGGCAAAGGCCAGGCCAGGGCTCAAATCGAAGTGCACAGGATGGCCGCGGTCATTGAAGGGTTCGATCGGATCACTTTCGACCCGGGCATCATGGCCGGACAGGCCTGCGTGCGGGGCATGCGAATTCCGGTTTCTCTGATCTTGAGCCTGGTCGCCAACGGGATGTCCCCCGCCGAGATCAGGGAGGACTATCCCGACCTTGAGCCTGCAGATATCAAGCAAGCCCTCGAATACGCGGCCTGGCTGAGCCGGGAGAGCATTTTTCCTCGAGCCGCCCTTTGAGATTCCTGGCCGACATGGGCCTGGCTCGCCGCACTGTCGAGTGGCAGCGCGAGCAGAGTCATGATGCGGTTCACCTCCCGCGACGAGGGGCTATTGCGCTTGCCCGATCCGGATATTCTCGCGAAGGCTGCCGGGGAGGCTCGGAGCCTCTTGACCCTCCTCGCAACTCGACTCGGGGGCCATCATCTCGGTTCGGGATACGTTGATCCGAATTCGCAACCTCCCCCTCACCGGATGACGTGCACGAGGAGTGACTCACGTCTCCGGACCTTCGTGACGATGAGGAGAAGGCCACCGCGAGCCTCGCCAAGATTCATGTTCGAATTGGGGCCCTGCGCTGGCCACGCGGCACCTCAATCAGGCCCGGCTCAGCGAGCAAGACAGCAAGTGAGCCCAGCGCGTCCACAGTGGTCGTTCACACAATGGTTACACAATCTTCATCAGCTGGAAACCTCGCGGCAACAGCCCTCCCCAGACTCTTGCGCCCTCCGCGGCGCACAATCTGGGCATGGAACCTTCCTTTGCATTCTTACTCCGAACTCTCCGGCGCGAGGCCGGGCTGACCCAGAAACAGCTCGGCGAGGCGACGGACATTCGCCAGCGACAGATCTCGCGATTCGAGCGTGACCAGGCACTCCCCACCCGCGAGCAACACGCCCGAATCGCCCGGGTGCTCCAGCGCGACCCCTCACGATTCGGCCGAGCGCTCTTCAGGCAAGAGCAAGGACGCAACGGGCTCGCTCCGCTCCCTCACGGATTTTTGCAGCACTTCGGGCGCAGCCCGAGAATGCACCAGCCCGAGAAGAGCGTTTCACTGACCGCCCGGATCCACACCGCCATCGGCGAGGAACCTGGCTTCGAGCCCCTCGCTCGGGCGGCTCTCCGAGAGCCGGGATTTGCGCGGTTTGTCGCGGTGGCGCCCTCGGACTCTTCCGAGGAGGCCCGCTGGTGGGTGGGCCTGAGCTCGCAGGGGGCGCGCTTCTCGCCGTTCACGCACGCGCGCCTGGGCTGGGAGGGCCCGCCCATCATCCCCTACGGGGACCACCGCTGCGCCTGTGGCAGGCTTTGGCCCGCGCTCTATGTCGAGAAACCGGTGCCGATGGTGTTCTTTCCTCAAGTCCGCATCAAGACGCCGGCGGGCTTCAGGCGAGTGGACGTGAACGTGTCCATGGCGGGCAGGGGATTTTTTGCAGTCGAGATCAACGGGGAAGGGCATCGGGGAGCACGAGACCACCTCCGCTCTGGCGAGCTGGGCATGGATGTCGTCTACCTCAGTCCATCGGACGTGCGCTCGAAGACCCTGGTCGAGCTGGTCTTGAGCCGGCTATGACCTCACAGCTCTTTCGTCTCTCCGGCGTCCTTGATCGCCCCGGCTTCAGGAGCGAGACCGGATCTCTCTCAAGAGCGGCCCGGAGCAGAGCGGGCGACGAGGGCTCGACCCTGGAGCCGCAACTCTGTCCTGGCCGCGATCAAAGAGCGTGCTCGTGAGCGATAGCTACGACTCTCCGTGGAAGGACGCCCTGGCCGAGTTTCTTCAGCCTTTCCTGGCGCTGCTGTTTCCCGAGGTGGAAGCGCAGGTGGACTGGAGCCAGGAGGTTCGCTTTCTGGAGACCGAGTTGCGCAAGCTCTCCCGGGAGGCCGAGCAGGGCCCGCGGGAGGCCGATGCCCTGGTGGAGGTCGGTCTTTTGACCGGCGAGCGGGGTCGATTTTGGATTCACACTCGAGGTGCAGAGCCAGTGGACGGGCGGTTTTGCCGAGCGGCTCTTCATCGGCCACCAGCGCGTGCGCGAGCGCTTCGGGGGGCCGGTATGCAGCCTGGCGGTGCTGGCCGACGCTTCCCCGACCTGGCGGCCCGACCGCTATGTGTGGCAAGCCTTCGGCTGCCGGCTGGAGTTCTCGTTTCCGGTTGCCAAGCTGGCCGACTACCGCGAGCGGCTGGATGAGCTGGACCAGAGCTCCAATCCCTTTGCGGTGATTGTGGCGGCCCACCTTTTCACCCAGAGCACGCAGAAAGACCCGCACCTTCGTCTGCAGCACAAGCTGCAGCTGGTGCGAAGCCTGTATCGCCGCAACTTTTCCCGCCTTGACATCGTTCGGCTGTTTCGACTGGTCGACTGGCTGCTCCATCTGGAGTCCCCTCAGGCTTTACAGTTTGCCGAGAAGCTGGCAGAGTATGAAGAGGAGGACAAGATGCCGTACGTTTCCATGATCGAGCAGGCTGGGATCGACAAAGGGTTGCAGCTGGGGCTTCAGCAGGGACTTGCGCTGGGGATCAACCGCATCCTCACCAGCCGTTTCGGCCCGATCCCTGCGCAGGTGGCTGCGGCTCTGAGCCGGCTCGATACCGCTCAACTCGAGGAGCTGACGGTCCTGGCCGCTTCGGTCCCCTCTCTGGAGGTCTTTCGGGCGGTCCTGCCCGGTGGGCCCTGACCTGCTCCAGGCTCAAGACTCCGAAACGAGCTTGTCAGGAGAGCTGCCCTCGACCCGAGCAGTCAGGCGCTGGCGGCCCGATGCAGGTTGCGCAGCCACTCCCGGGGCAGGAAGAGGGGCGCGCGCGCAGGGGGAAGGGGGATGGGGCGCCGGTCGATGGTGGGCAGCTCTCCGCTCTGGGCGACGCTGGCCAGCACCCACACGGCCGGGGGGGCCGAGGGCTGGCCGGAGGCAAGCAGGGCTCGCTCGATAAGCTCGAGGCGGGGCTGGTAGCGGGCGAGCAGGCCGACCTGCTTGAGCAGGAGGGGGCGCTCGCTGGCCAGGAGAGCTTGCTCCACGCGGGTGGCGGCATAGCCCACCACCAGGGTCAGTCGGTCCCAGTGCGGGCTGCCCGGGCCGGCCGCGTCGGCCTTCACCAGGGTGTCCCAGGGGATCTTGCGCTCCTCGGCCACCTGGTGCAGGGCCCCGAGCAGCCTCTCCTCCAGCGAGACCACCTCCAACCCGAAGCGGTGGGTGAGCTCTTTCTCGGCCTCGGCCAGCTCGGTGCCGGGGGCGGTCAGCACCAGCGCTTCTCCCTGGCTCAGGGCCCGGGTCAGCCGCTCCTCGGTCTCGCGGGCGGCCAGCACCTCGGGGGTCAGGGTGCGGGGGCCGTGGCCCGAAGTGGAGCGGCGGCCCAGCGTGCTGCTCGAGGAGAAAAGGTCGGCGTCGCGGCGCAGGTAGGCCTCCTGGGCCTCGTTCCAGACCAGGTCCAGTCCGGCTTCGGTGAGCAGGGCGTCGAGCTCGGGACGGCCGGGCAGGGGGAGGGCCTCGGGGTAGCGGCTCTCGACCCTTTCCTTGATGCGGGCGGGAGGCAGACGCAGCTCGCCGAGCAGGGCCCCGTGGGCCAGCACCAGCGCCCGGCGGGCCTCCATGCCCCGGGGGTAGAGCTCGCTCTTGCTCGAGAGGGTGGCCTTCCGGGCCGTCTCGACCGCCAGGCGCAGCAAGCGCGACTCGCTCAGCTCCTCCATCCCCTCAGGGCGGGGCACGTCGCGCAGCTCGCTGACCACCTGCAGGCGGCCAGGCAGGGGCTCTTGCAGGGCCAGCTGATCGGCGCGCTCGCCCAGGCGCACGGCGTAGGCCACATGCTCGGGGGCCAGCGAGACCAGCAGACCGGTTTCCAGACGATGCAGAGAGAAGCGGGGCTCCTCCTGGAGAGCTTCCACCTCCAGGGCGGCGCGCAGGGCCGCCCGGGCCCGGCGCATGCGCTCGGCGGGGTCGTTGGAGAGCGAGCCCGAGTGGCCCAGCAGAGCGGCCGCCAGCTCCTCGGCCGAGGCCACGCCCCCCAGCGGCGCGAGCAGTCGGGTCAGCTGATCGCGCAGGTCGGCCAGCTCGGCCAGCGCCCGCCAGACCGTGCGGGTGGGAGGCATGCCCTTGCTGACTTCGAGCGGCCCCTGGTTGAGGTGCTGGGCGACCTCGGCCAGGCTGGGCCAGGGGGGCAGCTCGCCCTCCAGGCCCAGAAAGGCGCGGCGCAGGCGCTCGGCACCGGGCTTGCCCACCTCCACCAGTCGCTCGACCAGACGGTCCAGCCCGGCCTGCTGGGTGGGGGAGGGCTCGGGAGCGGCCAGCACCTCCTCCAGAGCCACCATGGCCTCCAGGATCTCTCGTCGGGTCCGGGCTCCCAGCCCCTTCATGTTGCGCAGGCGCGAGCGTGGGAAGGCGAGCAGCTGGGCAGCTGTCATCAGAGCGGCCCGGTCCAGGGCCTGCAGGGCGGTGGCCGAGAGCGTCAGCTCCGCCAGGGGCGTGTCCGGGCCGACGCGGCTCCAGTCGATCTCGGTGACGGGGCGGTCCGGGGTGGGGCGGGCCGAGGCGAAAGCTGCTCCCCACGCCTGGCGCATCTCCTCGGCGTTGTCGAAGCGGGCGCTGGCGTCGCGGGCCAGGGCCCGGGTGAAAAAGCAGGTCATGCTCTCGCGCAGGCTGGGCTCGAAACGCTCGCTCTCAAGCTCGAGCTCGCACTCCACCAGGGCCGGATGGCTCTTGCCGTCGCCCCAGCGGGGCAGGCTGCCGGTAGCCATCTCATAGAGCGTGACTGCGGCTGCGTAACGCTCGGCGGCCACGTCCCAGCGCTTCCTCTTGCTCAGGAAGGGGTCGAGGTAAGCCGACGTGCCGGCGGTCAGGTCGCCCGGGCTGGCCCTGGAGAGTGAGAAGTCGAAGAGCATCAGGTGCAGCTCCTCGTTCTTGCCCAGCCGGGCCACGCCCAGGTTGGACGGCTTCACGTCGCGATGGAACACCCCCTCTTGCTCGAGCACCTGGAGCAGGCGCAGGAGGTCATCCCCGAAGCGCTGCAGCAGCTCGAGGGGGATGGTGCCGGTCTCGGCCAGGTACTCAGACAGGGTCTTCTCGCCGGCCAGGCTGAGGAGAAGCCCGGTGCGCTCGCCGACCTGCACGCGCTCTCTCAGCTCGACGATCTGGCGGTCTTTCAGGCGGCTGAGCACCTCGGCTTCTTCTTCCAGGCGATGGTTCTGCTCGCTCTTGTTGGCCAGCTTCAAGACCAGCTGCTCGCGCGGCCCGCGCTCCACCAGGAAGGCGGTGGAGATGGCCCCCTGGCCCAGCCGGCGCACGAGCTTGAGGCCGTGGCCGAGGTGCTCGCCCGGGGCGGCGCTGAAGGGATCGACCTCTCTTTCGCCCGGCTCGGGCCCGGCCAGCTTCGCCTCCACCCGGTCGAGCAGCTGCAGGAACTCGGCCACCGACTCCAGGCGAAGGTTGACGTCGGGATGGGTCAGGCCCTCCACCAGCTCGCACAGCTCCTGGTCGCAAGCGTCGAGAACCGCTTGCAGGCGCAGGCCAGGATACTCCGAGAGCTTCTCCATCAGCTCCACCTGCGAGCTGGCCGGGGGCTGGCCACTGAGCAGATAGTAGCCCACGCAACCGAGCGAGAAGAGGTCGGCGGCCGGCCCGGTGGAGGCGGGGTCGGTCAGCGTCTCGGGGGCCAGGTAGGCGGTGGTCAGATCCTCCACCAGGTCCTCGATGTGCTGGGTGCCGGTGGTCAGGTCTTCGGCCCGCCCGGTCTGCCAGTTCATGACTTTGAGTCGGGGCAGAGCGTCTTGAGGGCGGATGACCAGCACGTTCTGGGGGGCCAATGAGCGGTGCAGGATGCGCCGGTCGTGGGCGTAGCGGAGGATGTCGGCCAGCTGGCGCCAGAGCGCAAGACGGGTCTTGAGGTCGAGCTGCTCGGCGGCGGGCAGGAAGTGATCCAGGCGCACGGCCTCGGGATAAAAGTCGAAGAGCAGGCCCAGCCCCAGCTCGCTCTCGACCAGGTCGTTGGGGCGCAAGATGCCCTCGTGGCTGATGCCGTCGAGCAGCTGGAACTCGCGCCGGGCTGCCCGAGCGGCCCGCTCGCGGCCCGCCCTGTCGTTGAGGGCGGCGGTGTAGATGCGCACCCGGCGCTGCATGGTCTCGAGGCTGGCGTGGCGGGACAGGTAGTCCTGGTATTCGGGACCTTCGCCCAGAAGCTCGCCCAGCACCCAGTCGCCCACCCTGCGGGTGCGCACGGTCTGGGTGCTGATGCCGCACTCGGCCAGAGACTTGACGATGGCGCTCTCGAGGCGGGTATCCACCAGGGGCTTTTGCATTCTGGCCCCGCGGCCCACGCGCTGGAGAAAGCCAGTCCGGGTGTAGACCTCCAGCGATACCCCGGGCCGAACGCTCAGCTCGACGTCGGGATGGCTCAAGAAGACGACTGCGTGGAGATGGGGGAGGTGCACGTTTCTGGCGGCGCTCTGGCGCGTCAGGATATTCTTGAGCACCTTGCACTTGTGATTGGTCGAGGTCAGCGGGTTCTCTTCCGAGACGGCCACGGCATGGGGGGTGCTGCGGCGCACGAAGCGGTACTCGTCGGCGTAGACCCGCCCGGGATAGCTCTTGATCTCGACCAGAAAGAACCCCTGCACGGTCAGGAGCAAGAGGTCCACCTCATAGCGCCGCCCGCTGCTCTCGACGATCTCGAAGTTGCTCCAGGCGCGCAGGGCCCAGGGGGGAGAGAGCTCCTTGCGCAGGAAATCGAGCGCCTCTTGCTCCCAGGGAAACTGCGACTCGGTGATGGTCTTCCAGCGGTCTTTGTCCAGGCTCAAACCGTCACTCCCAGCATCTGATCGAGCAGCTCGAGCGCCTCGCGTCGTCGCGGCTCGAGGCTCTGCAGGCGGTGCTGAGCGTCGATCGACATGAGGCAGTCCAGGCATGCCGACCGACAGCGCTGGTGGTGCTCCTGGCTGACCCAGAGCCGCTGGCGGGCCTGCCGCAGCCACTCGCGCCCCTGCTTCATCAGCTCGAGCACGTGGCCGGCGCCGCCGGGGACGTTGTCGAACAGCACCGGCCCGAGCCGCTCGAGGCGAATGGGGACCACCAGCACCCCCAGCTCGCGGCTGTCGAGGTCGAGCAGGCGGGCCCCCGCCAGCTGCAGCGCCAGGCCCAGCGTGATCATCAGCTCGGGCCTTCGGCATCTTGTGCCCAGCACCTCGGAGAAATCGAGCAGCAGAACGTCGGTGGGCTGGTGGGCAGCCAGCACCTGGTTGCGCAGCACGTGGGCCTCGCCTGAGCGCCAGCAGGGCTCGCCGGCCGAGCGATAGAGCGGCAGATGGGAAGCAAAACGCGGGGGCAGGTGATCGTCGCCCTGGCCGGTCTTTTTCTCGCTGTCGGCGTAGCCGCACACGGTGCAGATGGCAAAGCCGCAGTCGTGCTCGCCCCGGTTGGTGACCAGCAGCTCGCCGTTCTCGCGGTAGCGGGCCAGAAGGCCGCTGATGCCGGCGAAGCTCTCCTCGCGGGCCTGATCGTCTCCTTGCGAGAAGGTGATGCTGTCGAGCTTGACCGACCCCACCCGCTCGGTGTCGGTCGAGAAGCGGGGCGGATCCCAGTCGGCGGTGGTGAAGCCGTGGCGGGGGAAGAGCAGGCTTTGCACCGAGCTTCGGTCTTCCTCGCCGCAGACCGGGCAGGCGTCTGGCTCGCGGGTGAGCCAGTAGTACTCGTGGTCGTTGGGGCAGCGCGTGATGCTGCCGCGCAGGCCGAAGGCCTGGTCGAGGTTCTCGCCGGTCCAGTGCTTGAGCAGGCCCCGTGAGGTGATCAGCCGTCCCCCCACCAGAAGCTGGCTGCCCGGCACATACTCGCCCAGCGCGAGCAGGCCCGAGCGCTCGAGCCGGAACTGATCCTCCTCGCGCACCCGGCGGTCTTCCTTGACCACCACCCGCAGCTTCAGGAGCCCGATGGGAAAGCCGTAGCGGGGCAGGAACTGGGCGTCGGACAAACTCTCGATGACGGTGGTCTGGTAGAGCGACATGGCCTGGTAGCGCACGGCCGCGGCCTGACTCGGGCGAGCCGCCTCTTTCCAGGTCTCGATGAGCGGATCGTAGTCGTCCATCCAGCGCTTAACGGCCTCGTTGAAGGTGGCCTCGGCCTGGTCGAAGAGGCTATCCCACTCGCTCTCGATGCGCAGCACGGTGCCGGAGAAGAGCTGTAGGAGGGCCTCGCGCAGCTCGCCTCGATCGTTTCGCACGTGGGCGAGCCAGGTCAAGAACGCATTCCGCAGCCCCGGCTCGGGCGACTCGCGCCACCAGGGCGGGATGGGGAACCCCTGCGGCAGCGCCGCCGGCGGCTCGGGGAGAGGCGGGCGGGGCACGCTGGCGGTCTCCCAGCGCAGTGGCAGCGACCGTCCGCAGAAGGTGCCCATCTGGCCGAAGGCGCTCATGGCTCCCACGTGCTGGCCGGGCAGGTAGAGCTGCGAGAAGAAGGTACCCATCAGCCAGGCGTGCAGATGGCGCTGCACCACGCGGGGTCGCTCGAGAAAGACGCGCGGCCGCCGTAGCTGGGCGTCGAGGAACTCGCCGAGCCGCAGGAACACCTCGCGGTCGTAGGGCCGCGAGCGGGCCGCGGTGACCACCACCGAGGAGCCGTCGGCCCGCCGGCCCACCCGGCCGGCCCGCTGCAGGTAGTTGGCCTTGCCCGGAGGCACGTTGGACAAAAAGGCGGCCGACAGACCCCCGATATCGATGCCCAGCTCCATGGTGGTGGTGGCCGAGAGCAGGTTGCGCATGCCGGCGCGAAACAGCTCTTGCAGTCGGCGCCCCTCGCGGGCGCTGAGCTGGGCGCTGTGCTCCTCGGCCCAGAGCCCCATGCGGAAGACCGGGCTGGTGCGGTACTCGCGTCGCGAGCGGGCCACCGGCGGGGTCTGGTCGAGCACCTCGGGGGTGACCGGCACCAGCGTGCCGCGAGAGCCGGTATCGGGGGCGCAGCCGAGCACCGAGCGGCTCCAGATGCGACCCGTGGTGGCGCAGCGGAAGAGCTGGAGAGGGCGCCGCAGGGTCAGCTCGGGGAACCGCAGGCGCAGGGCCCGGGTGGGGGAGCCGTCCACCTGGTAGCCGTCCCAGGCCTCGAGCCAGGGCAGCTGGTGGGCGCCGGCCTCCTGACGGCGCTCGCGGGCCTGCTCGAAGAGCTGGGCGAAGATCTGCTCGAGCACCCGGGCGGCCCAGTCGCTCGCCTGGTCGCGCTCAAGGCTGCACTGCATGAGAACGTCGCTCACGAAGTCGCGGCGTTGCTTGCGCTCTGTCCTGCCCACGAAGTCCTCGGCCGTCATCCAGAGGCCGAAGGGAAAGCTGCCCTGCTGCCACTCCTGATCGAGCTCTCGGGTGCCCAGAGTGATCGCGTGGGCCTGGCGCAGGGTATCGAGCAGGGCCGCCAGAAGGTCGGTCCAGCCGTCGCGCAGATGGTCGCGGGCCACTCTGGGCAGCTCCCCCAGCAGTCCGGCGGGCGGCTCCAGGCGGCTCAAACCCGGGTAGCCCACCTCGGCCCAGCCGATGCTCTCGAGGTTACCGACCTGGCGCCGGTCGGGCGAGGCCAGCTCGAGGCCGAGGCGCAGCAGGCACTCCTTGCGAACGTGGTCGGCGTTGTCTTCCCAGGTCCACTGGCTCCATTTGGCCACCTCGTGTTGAGCGCCGGCGCGGGGGTCGAGCAGCTCATGCAAGAGCTCATGGCGCGCGAGCCTGTCGGCCCACTCGCCCAGCGCGCCCCCCTCGCGCGCGGTCTGGAGGTTGAGCCGGATGCGGTCGAGCTCCTTGCGTCGATAGTCGGCCACGGCGGGGCTGAGCTGGCCGCCCTCGAGCTCGCCCTGGATGATTTTGACCTGGTCTTCGAGCAAGCTCAGGAGGCCCTGGTCGGGGCCGACTTCCTTCTCGAGCAGCTCCACCAGGGCGGTGCGGATGATTTGCAACTCGTGCTGGCGGCGCAGGCGCGGCCCGAGGCGGGCGGCCTCAGCCCGGCTGTCCGAGAAGGCCAGCATGCGCCGTCCGCGGGCCGGTAGAATGGCGGACGAAGCGACCTGGCTGCCCACCAGCGGAGGCACGCCGGCCAGGATGGTCTCGGCCATGATCGAGGTGAGCAGGTTGCCGGGGCTGGCCAACGACTTGAAGACGCTCTTTTTTTTCTCGGTGCAGTTGGGGCAGCGCTCGAGCTCGACGAGCTCGGCTCCCTCCTGGCCGTGGCCGAGCAGGCGCCGCTTCTCGGGGTCGATGCTCACCTTGCGGCCCGGTCCGGCGGGGGCGAGCAGCAGCCTGGGAGGCGTCTCGTCCCACGGGCGTGGCTGATAGGGGCTCAGGGTGCCCCCCTGGCTGCTGGCTCCCAGAGCCGCCTCGCCGCAGTTGCCGCAGCGCATCAGCGTGAGAGCCAGGCTGCCGCAGTGCCGGCAGGTGTCGCTCACGCCGGCCTGGACCGGGCCCAGACCGGCCCAGCTGTGCTCTGCTGGCCCCGAGCAGCGGGCGTTGAGGCAGCACGAGAACCCTTCGCTGGCCCGGGCCATCAGGTGCAGCCGGTGGGGCAGGAGGGGCAGGGCGGAAAGGTCGGTGCGGGCCGCCGCCGCCAGGGCCAGCAGGCGCAGGGTGGCGTCCTGCGCTCGGGGATGGCCCCCAAAGAGCGACCCGGCCAGGTTGACCAGCGGTTGGAAGCGCTGGCGGCGCAGCAGACGATCCAGCTCGTGCAGGACGGGAGCGTGGCGCAGGGTCGCGTGGAGCTGGCAGGCCAGGGGCTCGTTCGGATCGGGCGGCTCAGAGTCGACCAGGGCCGAAAGGTGCTCTTGCAGCTCGCGGGCCTGCTCGGGGTCGAGCACCAGCTCCTCACGGTCTTTGAGCAGCCGGATGGTCGGAAAGTCGGGCAGCTCGCAGAGCCGGGCCGGATCGAGCGGGGTGCGGGGAGGGCGGGGCTCGGGGTAGGCGGCGGGCGCCTCCTGCCCTTTGACGATGCGGATGTCTGTTTTGCTGAAGAGGGCGCCGGCGAACTCGCGCAGCTCCTCGTCCTCGCCCTGGCCGATGGTGGCCGAGGTGGCCAGCTGCAACACCTCTTCGGCGCTGCGCCGGCAGCGGTGCAAGAGCCGACGCAAGAGCAGGGTGATCTCGGCGGCCAGGGTGCCGGTGTAGAGATGGGCCTCATCCAGGATGACGGTCTGCAGGTTGGGCCCGAAGAAGACCGCGTCTTGCGGGCGGGCCAGCATGTACTCGAGCATGGAGTAGTTGGTCACCAGAATGTCTGGCACCGGTAGACGGCTCTCAGGCTTGACCGCCCGTCCCTGCGAATCTTCCAGCCCCCGGGCCTCCTGGCGCGAGCGACAGCGGGCTGGCTCCCCCTTCGTGAAGCCCTGTTTGCTGGCTTTGGCGCCGTCCTCGGGGGTCTCGCCGGTGAAGTGGGCAAAACGTAGCCGGCGCTGGCCGGCGAGCCAGCGGTAGAGGCGATCGACCTGGTCGTTCACCAGGGCGTTCATGGGGTAGAGGATCAGGGCCCGAATGCCGGTGCTCTCGGCTCTCGTCGACCACAGCTCGGCCAGCGTGGGCAACAAAAACGACTCGGTCTTGCCTGCCCCGGTGCCGGCCGTGATCAGCACTGCGGGGCGGCCCTGGCGAGCCGTCCGCAGGGCCTCGGCCTGGTGGGTGTAGAGGGGACGGTGGAGGGGCAGCGCTCCGTTCCTGTCCAGGTGCTCGGCCAGGTCGGCCGGGAACAGGCCGTCGCGGGCCAGCGAGTCGGTGGTGTCCGGACTGAGCCGGGCGGGCCAGGAAGCCTCCACCCAGAGATCGGTCAAGAGCCCGCCCTCCTCGGGCGGTCCGCTCCAGAGCTCGGCAGCCAGCTCGCGCAACCTGTCGTCGCGCAGATACGACTCGGTCTGGCTGAAGTCGAGCACGCGCTGCTTCAGGTCGCGGGCCAGTTGCAGGGCGTCAAGTCTTGCCACGCTGGTCTCCCCTCAGTCGGAAGCGAGGTCCGGTTGGTTTTCTGGGGCTCGGCACGGGGTCATCGGCGCTCGTGAGCAGCCGCACCGCCAGCGCCCGCCGGAAGGGGGCAACCTCGATGGCCAGGCCCAGGTTGAGCTGTTCTCGGCGATCCAGGCCGGAGCCTCTGCCGCGCCAGAGCTGCTCCACGCGCCGCACCAGGGCGGTGACGAAAGCCGGGTCCACCCCCATGGTGCGCCAGGCCTGCTCTTCCAGGCCTTGAAGCTCGGCCGGAAGGCGAGCGGGGCTGTCGCAGCCGGCCAGCTCTCGCTGCACCTCGGCCAGGCGCTCGGCGTTCCAGGCCGCTCGGGCCAGACGGGCCAGCAGGAAGGGGCTCACCCGCAGCAGGTCCTCGAGCTGCACCCGGTTGAGGACCCGTCGGGCCAGCACCGTGTCATCGTTCGGATTCCAGCCTCGGAACACCTGACGCACCACCGAGAACCACTCCGACAGCTCGGCCTCGAAGCGCAGCTCGCCAACGTCCTTCACCCGCTCGCTGGCAAGCCAGGCGGTCAGGAACTCGGTCGGGTGGGCGTGGGCGAGTTTTCGGGTGGGCTCGAGCCAGCCTTTGGCGAGCAACGGCAGGTGCAACCAGCGCAGCATGCCGGCCGTGCGCTCGGGCTCGTCGGTCAGGAGCACCTCCTCGTCAAAGAGCGTTCCCAGGCGGACTCCGTCGTAGCCCAGGGCCAGGCACACCGGCCCGGTGATCGGAGACGGGCCGGTCCATTTCGTTCCGAGGGTAGCCTCGAGTCGGGCGGCTCCCTGGATCTCGGGCTTGCGCTGACCGTCCCACCACACCAGCATGTGGCGCTCGTCAGCCTCCACCGGGTGGGCCAGCCTCAGCTCGAAGCCCTCCTGGCAGCGCTCAAAGCCCTTGATGATGCCCCGGTCTTCCACGCTTTGAGCCAGCACCGGGCCCTCAGAGCCTGCGTTGTAGGGGCCCTGGCGCAGGCAGAGCTCGCCCCCGAATCCGGCCAGCCGGCCCAGGCTGCGGGTTCCGGGGCGGGCCCGGGTGGAGAAGACGTCCCCCTCGATCAAGCCGAAGCTGCTCTGCGGCTCGTCGCCGGTGAAGACGCGGAAGCTGCCCTCGCGGGCCTCGCGCACCAGCAGGCGAGGACGTCTCTTGAGCACCTCCCAGTGGCCGCCGAGCCAGGCCGTCACGGCCTGCAGCCTGACTCGGGCCGAGCAGCTGACCCGGGTCTTCTGGCCCTGACGCTCGAGGCCGAAGTGGAGGCGCAGGTTGGTGGTGGGCAGATCGGGCTCGAGCAGCACCTGGCCGCGCCAGACCCCGTGTTGCAGGGCAGTCATGGCCACGGTCTGGCGCTCGAAGCGGGCCCAGCGCACCGTGACCCCGGGCGGGGCTCTGAGATCCAGGGTCACCCGGCAGGGAAGCTCGGCGGGTCGGTCTTGCACCGCAGCGAGCACGATCTCTCGCGCCCAGTCGGGCCGGGGCGGCTCGCTGACGTTGGCCAGCTCCTGGTTGTCGGAGAGCAGGCGGTGTTGGACCGTCAGCCCCTCCGGTAGACGGTGCAGGCGGTAGCCGGAGTTTCCGCAGGGCGACGAGCGCGGGGCGGCCGGCTCGAGCGTGACCCCCTCGGCCAGCAGCAGGGCGCAGGGCCTTCCGGGCGTCAGCTCACCCATGCGCTCGCCGCTCTTGAGGTCGTAGGCTGTGTAAAGCTCCTCGGCATCCCACAGCTCGAGCTCCAGATCGCGCACGTCCTCGCCGCCGTCTCCTTCCAGGGTGATGCGGACCCGGTTGTGGCGCGGACGGAAGCTGAGCTCGCCCGGGTCGCTCAGGTAGTGGCCCTCGGGCTCGAGGAAAAGGCGCGCGACCGGCTCATCGTCGTGCATCAGGGTGTAGGCCGGGTCGACCAGCTCGCTGAAGAGCCGGGTCGGGCGAGCCACGAACTCGGGGTGGGAGCCCTCTTCCCAGCGCAGCAGGGGATAGGCGACCTCCTCGCCGGTCTCGCGACAGCCCTGTGACTGCGGGCAGGCCTCCAGGGCCGCCTTGAGCAACTCGGTCTGCCACTCGGGCAAGACGAACGGGCTCTCCTGAATGGTCGCTACAGCCCTGGCGCGGGTCTCGGGAGTGCGTCGATCGCGATGCTGGCTGAGGGCCTGCCAGAGCGTCTGGAACTCGGGCTCGACCTTCCTCAGGGTGGAGACGGCCACGCTCTGGGCTTCTTCCACGCTGAGGTAGATGGGCAGCTTGGCGATGCCCTGACGCGTGAAGCCAAACTGCAGAAAGACGCTCTGATACCACGACTGGGCCCCCTCCACGCCGAAAGCGTGGTGCAGCTGGAAGCGCCGACAGGCCGATTCGAGGGCCTGGCGCAGAGGCCCGCGGGGCTGCCCCTGCACGAAGAGCTGCAAGCGGCTCGGGGGCGAGAACAAAGGATGCACCACGTTCCACAGCTGCCCCTCGCTGGTCTCACGTCGGGCAACCTCGGACGCCAGCAACATGAAAAGCAAGCCGAAGCACTCGCGCTGGCTGGCGATGCGCCCGCCCACGTCAAAGCAGGCGTTCACGCCCTCGAGCCAGCTGATCACGGGCTGGGTCTTGAGACCGGCCGCCCACTCGCGCAGCCACTCCAGGTCGGCGGGCGAGACCTTGAGCTGACAGAGCGACCGGGGCGCCTTCAGGCTGGCCAGCTTCCGGGCCACGGGAGCGGCCAGCACGACCACCGGCCGGGTGGGCTCAAGGCCTTCGAAGAGGTGGCTCTTGAGGTAGACCGGCGCAGGCGCCTCGCGCACTTTCTCGGGCCTGGCCGCGGTCTGATCCCAGTCGCTCAGCAGCCTGAGGATCTCGCGATGGTCGCGCTCGTCGGCCAGCTCGAGCAGGCAGTGGTAGAGCTCGCCCTTGAGCTCGGCGGTGCGGGCATGGCGACGCAGGGTCTGAAGGTGCACGGGCAAGAGCGTCCATGAGGCCAGGGCGGCGGCCCGCACGCCGGCTTCGCCCCAGCTTCTCAGCCCCACCCAACGATGATGGCTGAAGGGGTAGAAGAGCACATCAGGATGCTCTTGCAGCTCGCGCTCGAGGGTGACCAGGTTCTTGAAGAGCCCGGCCTTGACGATCTGGTCCTTGAGGTGGCGCAGGGTGATGGGCTCGCGCCGAAGGGTGAGGATGGCCAGGGCCTGCTCAAGCAGCGTGGCCGGTCGCTCGGGCTTGGGAGGGCGCTCGAGCAAGGCCTGGCGGAAACGGGCAGCCTGCTCGTATCGGGTCAGGGCCCGGGCGACAGCCCGGGCGTAGGGCACTCGCCGGGCGATGGCCTCGGGCGGGGAGGCGAGCAGGTCGTCCAGGGTGGTCAGCCCGAGACCATCGCGCAGGAACTCGAAGCAGCGCCGCTCCAGGCACAGGTCCTCCAGGCGGGTCGGCTCAGGCATCGGTCCACCGAAGCTGCTCGAGGTTGAGGTCGATAAAGAAGGCCCCCTCGGCCTTCTGGAGCAGGGGCAGGTTGTGCTGGGCCAGGTTGACCTTCAGGCCCTCGAGGCGGTTGTTGGCGCGGGCTCCCCTGAGCTGGAGGAGGTCGGTCTCGCTGAGGCGGCCCGACTCGAGCACAAGCTGAAGAAGCGAGAGCTCTTGCTCGGAGAGATCGAGGGTGGTGGAGAAGCGCAGCGTGCCGCGTCGGCTGGTGAGGGTGATCTCGGGCCTGGTTTCGGACTGGCCCCGGGCCTCACCTGGCTCCGTCAGTTCTATGTCCGGGTCGGCCGACTCTGTTTCGGGCCGGGCCGGTTCGGGAGGGGAAGCTGGCTCGTGCGGCCCGATCGACTCGGACAAGGCGGAGATTTTCTCCTCGCAGGTCTGCGCGGGAGAGCCGCCGGGGTCAGCCGCCAAATCGACCGGGGCCTGGCCGGGGAAATGGTGGCGGCGCTCGCGGTCCTCCACCACCAGCTCGTCTGTCTCTTTGGCAAGCAAGACCTTGCGATCACTCTTGCGATTCTCGAACACCAGGCAAGCGGATTCGACCGACCAGCCCCAGGCTCCGAGCTCGCCGCTTCCTGCCAGGGGTTGGCCGAGCGAGGTCTGCGCAGGGATCCCCTGGGGCCTTGGCCAGGGCAGCTCGCTGCCATCGAGCAGCAGGATGGTTGCACCCTCCGCCCGCTCCAGGCGCAGGCTTCCCAGACCCAGCCCATCGAGAAGAAGCCCGGTGCGATGGCTCTGCGCCCACACCCGCCGGCGCTCGCGCACCAGCGTCCAGACTCCGAATCGCAGGGGCACCCGCTCGGGCAGCTCGTTCACGGCTGCGCCTCCAGCTTCGCGAGCAGGCTCTCCAGTCGCGCCACTCCACGGCGTCGGTCCTCGCGCGCCAGCCTCAGCTCTTCGCGGTCGGCCCGGACCTCGGCCGGTGGGCGGCGGCGCTCGCTCTCGGCCAGACGCAGGAGGACTTTGAGGGAAAGCTGGTCCTGCCGGCGAGTCCGGCCATTCTTCCCCGGTGTGGGGAGCGTGCAGCTCGTCGAAGCGGGCTCGAGGCGAGAGAGCAGCTCTCTCCAGGCCGCCTGCCGGTCTCCGGCTCCCTGGACGGATTTCTCGAGCTGCTCGTACTCGCGCACCTTGAGGTGCTCTTTGAGGTTATCCTCCAGGGCCTCGAACAGGCTCAAGAGCGGGTCCTTTGTAGTGCGCTCGGGAGGGCGCTCCTCGAGCAGAGCCTTCAGCTCTTGCAGTCGGGTCAAGACTCGAGTCGCATCCAGCTCGACCTGCAGGGTGAGCCGCTCGAGGGCCAGCCGGGCATACTCCGCCCGCCAGTCCTGGCGGTCTGCCAGCCCTCGCTCCAGGGCCGAGAGCTCTTCTTGAAGGCTCATTTCAGCTCGACCTCGTTGCGCACCACGTAGACCGGCTGGGCATAGAGCCGCAGCTCGACACGGCGGTTCCAGCCGCGGGCTATCTCGAGGTCGTTGCTCTCATAGCTCACCGCCGGGAGGTGCGAGCTGTAGCCGGCCACCCGCAGCACCATTTTTCCTGGCTCGGCTGTCCCTTGCTTACCCCCTTCTCTGATCTTCAGGTCGAACTTCTTGTGTAGCTCGGGGCGGTCTTTCAAGATGCTCTCGATCTCGTGGGCCACGGTGACCGCGCGGCGAGCGCCGAGTCCCCAGTTGCCATACGGCCTCTTGTCGGGAACATCGTCGGTGTGGCCCGATACCTCCAGCACCAGGTAGTAGCCCTGGCTCCAGTCCTTCTGGCTGCGGGCGTAGCGCTCGAGTGGCTCGAGCTTGTCGCTCAGCTCGGTGAGCTTGCTGACCAGCTCTGAGCGTGCGGCCGACCGCTGTCGAAACTCCGACTGGCCCTGATCGAAGAGGAGCTTCTCGGACAGACCCACCATCTCGCAGATAACGCGATCCCCGGCCTCCTCGCCGGCTCCAGCCTGGTCGTCCACCCGTTTGGCGATGGAGACCAGTGCGATCACCGAGAGCACGATGAAGATGGAGGCCATCAGCAGAATGCTGTCGGTCACAGCCGGCCAGATGTTGGCCTCGGATTCGTAGCTTGCGCTCGAGCGCGGGCGAGCCATCAGCTGTTTCTCCGGGGCAAGAAGCTCCAGCCTCGTCGGACCGGCTCGGGCTCTTTGCGCTCTTGCTCGACGAGGGCGATCAGCCGGTCGAGTCGCTCGACCACCGGTTCGGTATTGTCGCCCGGAGGAGAGACCACCACCGGCTCAGGCCGGTTCTGAAGGTCGGTGCGCAAAGCCTGCAGGGCGGCCTCGAAGCGTTCGAGCAGGGCCGGGTCGAGCGAGGCCGGCGCCGGCGGCTGAGCCTCAAGCGCCCTCTGCAGCCCTTCCAGCCGCTCGGCCAGAAAGCGCACCGGGAACGACCCCGGCGCTACTGCGTTCTGAAGCGATTCTCCGCATTTTGCGCAGTAGGTCTCTTCGGGGTTGTTGGCCAACCCGCAGGCAAAACAGACCTTGCGGCGGTCTTCGGTCACCTGGCTTTGCTTGTCGACCAGCTGGCTCAGGGTGGAGGAGAGCTTACCAAGCTCCACGGCCAGGGCGCCATCGGGAGCCTGGCGGCTCACCCACTGCTCGAAGATCTCCCGGGCCAGCTCCTCCAGGTTGACGTTCCAACGATCCTGCAGCTCCAGGATGCGCTCGCGAGTGGCATTGAGCGTGCGGGTGGCCTCGTCGAGCACCGCGCGCGCGGCCGAGGTCGCCTCGCCCTGGCCTTTGGAGAGGTCGCCGAGCAGCTCGCTCACCCGCTTGAGCTCATCATGAAGCTCTCTTTGCGAGGCGCGCACGCCCTCTGCCACGGTCTCCAGGGCCCTGCCCGCCTCGGGCAGCCTCTCGCTCAGGGAGTCACTCAGTCTTCCCAGGTCGCGGGTCAAGCTGCTCTCGATCTCGGCCAGCCTGGCGGTGAGCTTCTCGTCGGCTTCCTGGCGTGCCGTGAGACCGTTTGCCTCGCCCTGCTCGAGCCGCTCGATCAGGCCTCCGGCCAGCTTGCCCCAGTTCTCCTGAAGCTCGGCCAGCCGTTTCTCGGTCGCCTGGCTCAGCTCGCTGTGGTGCTGGCGGGTAACCTGGCCCTGACGGTCGAGCTCGGACTCCAGGCTTTTCATCAGCTCTGCCCAGCCTTGCTGCAGCTCGGCCAGGCGCTTTCCGGTCTCCTGGCTCAGCTCGCTCCGGTGCTCGCGCGACTCGCGGCTCTGGCGGTCGAGGTCGGCCAACAGCCCCTTCACCAGAGAGCCCCAGTCCTCCTGAAGCCTGGCCAGCTGCTTCTCGCTGGCCTGGCTCAGCTTGCTCTGGTGCTCGCGCGACTCGCGGCTCTGGCGCCCCAGCTCGGAGGTCAGCTCGCCCACCAGCTTGCCCAGGCTCTGCTCGACCTGGTCGAAAGCGTCCTGACTCTGCTTGAGGTAGGCCTCTCGCTGCTCATCGACCCTGGCCAGCCAGCCCTGCATCCGCTGATCGAGCTGCCCGGTAAGACTGTCTACCAGCTCGCGATGGCGCTCGTCTCGTTTTTCGTGCTCCTCGCTGGCCATGGAGCGAACCAGGCCGGCATAGGCCTCGAGATCGACCAGGGTCTGCTGCTGGCTGTCCACCATCTGGGTCAGCCCGGTGCCCAGCTTGTTGACGCTGATGGCCAGGCCTTCCAGCTGACGGCCCGTGCCTACCGCGGCGCTCAGCACGCCAGTCAGGGTCTCGTTGCGCGATTCGAGAAATTGGGTGAGATCGGTCAGGGCCTGGCGCAGCTCGGAGAACCTGGTATCCTCGGCCTCGAGGTGACGCTTGAGGGTCAGGTCGAGCTGGTCGGTCAGCTTGCCGAGATCGCGGTCCTTGGCCTCGAACGTGGCCAGGCGCTGGTTCAGCGTGTCCAGGGTGGTGTGCAGGCTCTGCAGGTTCTTCTGCAGCGACTCGGCGTCACCGAGCCCGGCGGGGGTCAGCCCGGGGCGGACGGCGGTGCCGATCTCGGTGGCCATGAGCAGCACTTCCTCGCCCACCAGGTGGTTGAAGAAATTGCGGAAGACGGCTACGAAGAGCAGGAGGCCGATCATTCCGCCGATGCCGAGCACGCTGCTCACCACCACCACCTCCAGGCCTTTGGAGATGCCCTCGACGCTTTTGTTGGCGGTCTCGGTGGCCGGTGGGGGGACCTCGGAGACCTTCGTCTGGGCATTGAAGTACTGGCCGTCACGCGAGACGTTGGTCGTTGGTGTCCGGGAGGCCTGGGGCACCGGCTGCGCCGCTTCGGTCAGCCGGGGCATCTCCCTGACCGCTTCGGATAGCCCGAAGAAGTTGCCCACCAGCCCGATCAGCACCAGCACCGATGCGACCGCCTGCAACAGGCTCAGGTGCTGGCGGCAGCGGTTGGCCACCCCCTCGATGACCATCTCGGCGTCCGAGTCGGGCGAGGGGTCGAGCCACGACTTTGCGGCCCGGACCACCCGGGCAAAGGCAGGCTGCAGGCGGGCGATCTCCTGCACCAGCTCCTCGGCCGCTTTCTCGTCGAGACGCTTCGGCTTGCCGGACTCATCCAGGCCGGTCTCTTTCTCCAAGAGCGCCTCCCATTTGCGGGAGGCCTCCGCGTAGGCCGTCATCTGGCTCAGCACGTGCCGCCAGAACCAGTAGACGCCGAAGGCCAGCGAGAAGGTCAGAGGCCACGCGACCAGCGAGCCGAAGAGCTGACCGGCTGTGCCCTTCGGGTTGGCAAGTCCGAAGTAGACGACATAGTCGGTCCAGGCGCCCGTAAAGGTGATGGCCAGAAACAGGCTGGCCAGGGTGCCCAGAATGGCTGAAAGAAGGAAGAGCCAGGCCCAGACGGGAGAGGGTCCCCTGCTCGTCACCGTCGTCTCCCCTTTCGCTCAGTCATCGTGCCGCCCAGATGCTTCACTGCAACAACGCCTGCCGGATCTGCTGCGAGTTGCTGTACACATAGAGCCGGTGCCGCGCCCGCGAGCAGGCCACGAACAGGTCCTGGCGCTCGAACTTCCCCTCGCGGAAATCCTCCACGTCCACCAGCACCATCACCTCGGCCTCCAGCCCCTTGAAGGCGCGAATGCTGGAGAACCAGACCCCCTGGCCGGTCTGCCAGGTGTCCACGTCGTCCACCAGGGCATACGAGCCCAGCTTCTCCGAGCCCAGGGCCGAGCGCTCGGGGCGGTACTGGCTCAAGAGCGCCACGCGCGAAGGGTGCACGCCCTCCTGCCCCACCACCTCCTTGAGGAGCGCGACGCAGCCTTCCCGAACCTCCGCCGGGTCGGCGTAGGGGCGGATGATGGGATCCACGCCCTCGGGGCAAAAGCGCGGGCTCTTGATGTCGCGCCCCAGCACCTTGCCGCAGGCGCGCGCGATGGCGCGGGTGTTGCGGCAGTTCTTGTTGAGGCTGAAGGGAAGCCCCTCGGGGAAGTGCAGGCCGGTGCCGAACAGGTTCTGGGCCGGGTCGTAGAAGACGTAGAGCGGCCCTCCCGGGTGGCGCTGGAGCGACTCGATGCCGGTCCACCACTCGTCGTGGAAGTCCTGGCCCTCGTCCACCACGATGGCGTCGTAGCGATCATCGACCAGGTCGGTGGCGTCGAAGAGGAGCTCGGCGGCCGTGTGGCGCCAGAAATGAGAGCTGTCCTCGGCCGGGGGGCTGAACGCGAGCCCCGCCTTCTGGCAAAGCTCCGAGCACAGTCCGTGGAAGTGGGTGACCTTGAGCCCCGAAGTGCCCTCGGTGCGCCGCTTGAGCCAGTCGGCCAGCTTGCGGTTGTAGCAGAGCAGCAGCACGCTCGCGCCCTCGCGAGCGAAAGAGCGGGCCCGCTCCAGCGCCAGCATGGTCTTGCCCGACCCGGCCGTCCCCTCCACCAGGACCCGCGGGTTCTTGCCGATCTGCTCGAGGGCTTCGGCCTGATCCTCGGTGAGCTGCACGAGCAGCTCCTCGTCTCGATCCAGATCGCGCATCAGGGAGGGCACCAGGTGGAAGGTGGACTGGAGCGCCTTCTTGAGCTGGTCGAAGTCTTGCGCATGCATGTCCTCGGGGCGCCGGTTGTGGGCCCACGAGCGCAGCGCCTCCTTGACGTGCTTGCCCAGGTCGGGCATGTCCCGCGCCGAGAGCACGACCGAGCCGTGGGCCCCGGGCGGGACGGTTCCCTGGTAGTTGGAGTCGGGGAACACCACCGCGTAGCCGAACACGCACGGGAACTCGCGGGTGTTGATAAAGCGCGCCCGCTCGTTGATCTGCCGGGTGAGCGCGTGGGTGCTGCGCTGGGCCTGCTGGAAGGGAGCTTTCATCGGCTCGCCGTTCTGCCACCACTCGCCGCTCTCGGGGTCGAACCGCACCTGGCCGCCCTTGACCTCCAGCACCAGCAGGCCGTAACGTCGGTGGACCAGCACGAAGTCGGCCTCGCCTTCCACCAGGCTCTGGTCGCGGCGCAGCCAGTTGTAGGAGTGAAACACGGTCCACTCGTCATCGAGCCCCTCGGCCAGCTGGCGGGCCACCTCTCGCTCGGAGCGCAGGGCGATCTCGGAGGGGTCGATTCGGGGGATGAATCGTGCGCTCACCAGTCCTCCTCCTGCGATTAGAATGGGGCGCTCTGACGGGCGCTCGGGAATCTGGGCTGTTCGCGAGCGCGACCTGGTGTTCCTCGAATTTGGAAAGAGTATGATTTTTCCGGGCTTGTATGGATTGAGAATGGCCTTGAAGGATGGTGGTGGCCGATCTGTCCAGCACACCGGATCAGATTGGGGAGGGGTCATGCCAGGCGGCGCCCCGGGAGGATGAGCTGGACGGGATCGGGCGGCTTGCCCTCGACCTGCTGCTCGTAGAACTCGCGGGCGAGACGGGGAACGCTGGGCTGGCTCATGGGGGGCCTCCTTGCTCGAGTTGGATGAGTCGAGCATAGAAGGTCGGGGTGTCAGGGAGTGTCATGCGGGGAGGGATGGGTTTCACGTTTCGAGGTTTGTGCGTGCCTCACGAAGCTGCGCAAGATCTTCGAGAAGGGCTGGGGGGCCGACACCTGCTATGAGGATGAGTCGGAGTTCTGGAGCCAGGACGAGCCCAGCCTTGGTCAATGCTACGTCACTGCCCGGCTCGTTCAGCACTTCTTTGAAGGAGAGAACCTCCGTTTCCAGAGTCGGGTGGAGGAGCTCATCCGCTTCCGCGGGCACCCCGACTTTCAAGAAACCGCGATTGCCCTGCGCCTGAGCGGGAGGCCCCGGGAAGGAGGCAGGGAATTACGCCGGTATGCTGACCGCCCGAGAGCGCCGACGTTTCACGCCCGAGGAGTACCTCTGGTTGGAGGAGCGCTCGGAGACCAGGAACGAGTACCTCGACGGCGAGATCTTCCCGATGACCGGGGGGAGCCTGGCCCATGCCCAGATCGCAAGCAACCTGATCCGAGAGCTTGGTCTGGCTCTCAAGGGGACGCCTTGCCGGGTGCTCGGCTCGGATATGCGGCTTTACGTCCAGCGGTCGAAGCTTTTCACCTACCCCGACGTCATGGTCGTATGCGGCCCCGCGGTCTTGTTGCCAGGGCGCAAGGACACGCTCTGCGACGCCCGCCTCATCGTGGAGGTGCTGTCTCCCTCTACCGAAAGCTATGACCGCGGCGAGAAGTTTCGCCTGTACCAGAAGTTGCCATCAATTCAGGAGTATGTTCTGGTGCCCCAGGACAGTCGGTCGATCGAGAGCTGGCGTCGCCAGGGCCCGCGCAAGTGGACCCCGGGTGAGGTGCCCTTCAGCTCCATCGAGGTCGAGGTTCCGATTGAGGCCATCTACGATGGGGTGTGCTGATCGGCTCGCGAAAAGGGCCTGGGCTGCGTAGGGTTCCTGTCTGCGCGCCCGTTGGTCGCTGCCAAGACCTGGCTTCTTCATGGCTCTTTCGCGTCCGGGCCGACCAGGTCCACCTGGCGGGCTTCCAGCTTTCCTGAATCGAACAAAGAGTCGATACCGCCGGTATAAAAAGCGAGCACCTGTTTGGGGGTCGACTCTGAGGTGCTGACCCATGGGTCGCCCCGGGACCTGACACAGCTTGTGTCACTCCGGAAACTGGCACGTGTTACTCCGGGACTGGCACAGCTTGTGTCACGCGGCCTGACACAGGTTGAGCACCCCGCGACCTGACACGCTGGGACCGGTCCTGACTCAGTGGTCGAGCGCGCCCGGGCTGTCGAAGCCGGAGAACGGGCTGCCGGCCAGAGGGGTGGGGAACCGGGTGCCTGGGTCGAGGGAGAAGCCGGCCACGTGCTCGGCCGTGCTCACGTAGAGCACCAGGCTGCCGTCGGCGAGCTTGAGGAGGGAGAGCTCGCGGGGGTCGCTGCCCCCGGCCGGAACCGGATAGCCGGGCACGGGGGAGAGCTCGCCGGCGTGGCCCACGTCAAAGGCGCTGATGGTGTCCGAGCCCTGATTGCAGACGAAGAGTGTCAGGGTGTCCGGGCCTGCCAGGGTGGTCATGCCGCCCGGCTTCGTTCCACCGCAAGGCGTGATTCCCAGCGGGCTGAGGCGACCGGTGGCGGGGTCGATCCCCAGGCGCGAGATGGTGCCGGCCTTCTGGTTGGTCACGAACACGTGGCCCTGCACACAGAAGATGCTGCCAGGGATATCCCGCGCCTGGGGGTTGGGGAAGGGGGAGCCGCTCACCTGGCTGAGCTTACCCCGTGAGGTATCCACCAGATAGACCGAGATGTCGTTCGTGCCGGCGTTGCTGGCCAGAACGAAGCTCTCGAAGCAGGTGGTGTCGTTGGTTCTTGTGCCGCTGATGGCAACTTTGTCGGTCTCGGTCAAGGTGCCCGTGGCCGGGTCGAAGCGCAGGCACCGAAGCAGGCCTAGCTGGCCCTGGGCAAAGAGCACCGTGTTCGGCCCCACCGGAATTCCCGAGAGCGTCTCCGAGCCCGGGCCCTCCAGGATCAGGTTGTGGGCCGGTGCCAGGCGACCGGTCGAGGCATCGTAGCGGAAGGTGGACAGCTGGTTGCCGCCCGGTCCGCTGCCGGCGCTGGCGACCAGCAAGGTGTCTTTGCCCAGGGACAGGAGCTCGCTGGGAGCTCCGGGCATCGCGAACGGAGAGCCTGCCACCTGAGAGAGGGAGCCATCGGGCCCCACCTGGCAGACGCCGACGGAACGGCTCGCGGTGTTGGCCACCAGCAGGAAAACGTCACCGGCACTGCCTGTGGCCGACCAGGCCAGGCTGGCAACCAGCGCGAGAAGCACAGCGAAGCGACGACAGCGCACAGAGCCAGACCGTTCGTCTGTCCGGGGAGAACACCTACCTGGTCGGGGGGTCTGCTCAGGCAATGAGGCCCCGTGGGCGTTCGAAACTCCATGGCTCGAACAGAGAGTCGATACCGCCGGTATAAAAACCGAGCATATGTTCTGTCGGTGCCAGGCGCCAGCCGGGAATCATGGGATCTCCCTTCTTTGAGCCGCGACTCCCCCTGCACTCCCCCCGGTAGACCCCCGACTAGGTGGTGCGCCGCACGGTGGGACGCGAGCTGGGCGGCCCAGCTCGGCAGCTTGCCGCCCGCTTGCGCGCCCTGTGCTGCCGATCAGCCTCGTCAGGGGACCACCCGCCGGACCACTTCCTCCACCCAACGCGATCCGTTCAAGGCCCGTGCATCCCGGGCTCAGCTCCACGATCCGCCTCCAGGAGTCCGCGTGCGAAGAACGCAGCCACCAGCCCTCCGACGAAGCCGTGACGCTGCGACCCCTTGAACAGTCCGACCGCGGTCGTGATACTCCGCCTATGGACGCAATCGGCCCCCATCTCGCCCCCGCCGGCCTGACGCCCGTGGCGGCGCCGCTACCGACCCGGCACGTCCAGGCGCTGGAGGAGGGGCTCACCCCGGTCGAGCAGCTGCCGCCTGAGCAGGCGGCCCAGCGCATGAGCTACCTGCGCGCGGTCGGCGGGGACATTGCCAGCTTGCGCCATCTCCCCCTGCGCGACCTGGACGAGAGCGCGGTGGACGGCAATCTGCAGGCCTACTTCGCTACCTCCACCGCCGAGCTCGGCCCGGAGGCGACCGCGGCCGGCGTTGCTTTCGCCAGGGCCAACAAATCCGCTGCCGCCGCCCCTGCGGCCAGCTCCGCCCCGCCCGATCTGGCCGATCTCGCCGAGCGACTCAAGAGGCTGTTTCCGAAGATCGACAAGAACAAGGACGGCATCCTGTCGCATGCCGAGGTCCAGCAGGCGATGAAGGACCCCACCATCAAGGGCAAGGATGCCGCCGCTCTGAACGTGCTGGTGCGGTATGGCGACCAGATCCAGTGGCTCAGCCACGATGAGAGCGACCGTCCCTACGACCAGAAGGGCGTCAGCCTGAAAGACCTCGAGCGCCTGGGCAGGGGCGACATGTCCGAGCACCAGCGCATCAGCAAGGGCCACAACGCCGACTTCATGACCAAGGCGGTCAAGCTCTACGCCCACTTCCAGAAGCAGATCGAGGGCCAGAGCAGCCAGCTCTTCGAGGGGATGCCCGACCCGAGCAGCGTCAAGCAAGGGCAGGTCGGCAACTGCTTCTTCCTGGCCGCCGTCGTGGCCCTGGCCTCCAAAGACCCGGGGGCCATCAAGAAAATGATCAAGGAGAACCCGGACGGCTCCTACACCGTCACCTTCCCCGGCAAGCCCCCGGTCAAAGTCCCCGCCCTCACGGACGCCGAGAAAGCGGTCGCATCCAAATCCAACGGCCTCTGGGTGGCCGTGCTGGAGAAGGCTTACGCCAAGCTCACCAACCAGGGCGGCCCCAACCCGATGGAGCCCGGCTATATGGGCAGCGTGGATACCGGGCTTGACCCGTTCTCCAAGAACGGCCGCGCCGAAGGGATCTTCCTCAGCGGCGCCAAACCGGGCGATATCCGCCTGAAACTGATCCGGGCCTTCAAAGAGGGCCGCCTGGTTGAAGCCGGCTGCGTGCAACCCAAAATGAAAGGCCTCGTGGCCGGGCACGCCTATACGGTGCTGTCTTTCGACGAAAGGTCGGACAAGCTGACACTCCGCAACCCCTGGGGCAACACCGAGCCGGGCAGCGACGGCAAGGACGACGGGGTCTTCGTCATCACGTTCCCCGACTTCATGGCCAACTTCTTCTCGCTGGGGATCAGCGCATAACGCGCGGGGTGGACCGGCTCAGGAAGTTGGCGAGCAGACCATCCCCGCTCACCGGATCAGTCGCGAGCCGAGCAACCGCGACATCTCCCCCGCCGCCCTCACGATGGATCCATCCTGGCGCGACTGAGGATGAAACCCCTCCAGCACGAACAGGACCGCGTTGGCCCGGTCGATGAGCTGCGGTCCCAGCCCGGGAGTGCCGTGCAAGGCCTCGATACCCGCGCGCACGACATCCTCCAGCTTCCGGTGGCGCTCGAGGTAGCCCGTCAGCTCCGGGTTCTCGGCTTCCCCCGCGAAGTGCTGTCCCAGGGCCGCCAGGCGGTTCTGCATGCGGCTTCGGTTGACCGGGTCGAGCCGGGGGAAGCCGTCTGGCAAGAACCGCATGGCCTTCTCGGCGAGATCGCGCCAGGCGTCGCGCGACAGGGGGCGGGATGAAGTCGGCCAGGGCTCGAGCGCGTGGAAGACGGGAAAGCGGAAGAATCCGGTGGTGATCTGGTGGAACAGCTCGCCGATGACGTGGGCGCGCTCGATGAAGAAGGGGGCCAGCCCCCGGGCCAGGGCAGGCTGATTCGAGGCCCAGTTGCCCAGCGTTTCTTCCGCGCACATGTGGTCGCGCAAGCTGGCGAGCTCGGCCCGCGCCTCGGCCACCGGATGGTCGCTCCAGGGGAGCAGGTCGTCCTCGAAGTCGAGCGGAGCACCCAGCTCGGGAGCCAGCAGCCAGGCGCCCGCCAGCGAGGCGCGGGGGAAGAAGCCCTCGCTGAGCAGCTCACTGCGGCAGGCTTCCTGGCGCAAGACGAGCTCGCACAGCACCTGCAGAGAACGCAGGCGACAGCCCACCGCCTCGGGCAGGGGCGCGAGGATGCGACAGCAGCCCTCGGGCACGTTGGACCGGCTGCACCCGCTCAGATTCATGCGAATGCGGGCCGAGGGGCGCAGGGAGGCGGCCTCCTGGCAGAGCGCAAACTCGCTCCAGAGGCGCTTGCGGCACCCGAACGGTCCCTCCCAGAAGGCCTCCCAGAGGAATTGTTGTCCCGAGAAGGCGGCCACCAGGCACTCGGTGACCAGAGCCGCATCCTCTTCACTCAGTTTCTGGCGGCTCTTGAGGTGGAAGTAAAGCTCGTTCGAGAACGCCAGGCTCCCCGACCAGGCCTCCAGCTCGGCCAACACGGTGGTGAGAGGCGGAATGGGCAGGATGACGGAGGGAGGCTTTGGAGGGGGATCCTCGCGTGCCACGCCTACGACCTCCTGGATCTGGCGGCGAACCCAGGTCTTGAAGTCGGCGTCGGCTCGATAGGGCAGTGAGTCGTCCTGGAAGCCAAAGTCCCGTTGGCGTAGAAGCGCTGGGAGCGACCCTCCAGGTCGACGCAGCCCGCCTTGCCTCCTCGCTCGATAGTCAGCCAGCGCTTCACCCGCCCCTTCTCCACGGCCGTAAACAGGCGCATCCCGCCGAAGGGCCACCACCAGGAGGCATAGAGGCCATCTGGAAACTTGACTGCCAGGCGGTCGCCCAGGGGCCTGGGCATCGCCTGCCCTCGCGGCCACTTCAGGGTTCCTTCTGGAAGCGCTTTACCGTCCATGGCTATCGGAGCCTGCAGCTTGAAGACAGTTCTCCCCGACGGCGCAAGCCGCCCGACCGGCCGAATGCTCGCTCAGGCGATCCGCTGCTCCAACCGCTCCAGTCGGCTCTCGACATCGACCAGTCGCTGCTCGGTGCCGTCGACGAAGGTATTCATCGCCCGGGCCAGCCGGCCCAGGTGCTCGTCCTTGAGGCTCTCGGCCGCCTGAAGCTGGTCGACATCGGCCCGCAGACCGCTGACCGAGCGATCGAGGCCGGCCATGCCGGCCTGCGTTTGGTCCAAGCCATCGAGGAGGCCGGTCATGCCGTGAATGACAATCTCCAGAGCTTGCTGGGTGGAAAGGAGAGCCTCCCGGGTCGCCTGCAAGCCTTCCTGGGTCCGGCCTATCTCAGCCTGCATCTGGTCCAGCCCTGCCCGGGTCTGGCCAATATCAGCCTGCATCTGGTCCAGCCGAGCAGCGATCTGGCGCCGGTGCTGGCGTGACTTGCGGCTCGCTTGCTTTTGATGGGCTTGCATCTCCTCGATCAGCTGCAAGATCTCGCGCATGGTTGGGTCTCCTTTCATCAGGACCCTCCGAGCCCGACGAATGGTCCTCGCCTGTGGAGGATGGTGCCGGGGCTCGTGCCCGATCTTAGCACAGGCGTGAAAATCCTGCAAGCTCAGCCGAGGGCCTCCCGGGCCCGGTCCGTCAGCACGTAGTGCTTGCCCCGCGTGCGCCCACGGCTCTCGAGCCAGCCGGCCTGCACGAGCTGCTCCAGCTCCTGACGTGCGACGTCCGGCTCGAGGCCCCAGTGGTCGCGCATCCAGGCCGTGCTGAGTGGCGAGTGGGCGGCAATCTTCAGGGCCAGAAGGCCGCGGCCTCTCGGAAGCTTCGCGCCAGGCTCCCGCCTGGCCGACCCCTGGGTCCGCTCGGCGAGCCCAGGCTTACGCCCGGAGGCCCCTCTGGATCGTCCCCGTTTCGTCTCGCAGGGTGCAGGGTCAGGCTCGCGCTTGCCCGCCCCTCTGGGCCGTCCCCGTTTCGGCCCGGCGGCCGGCTCCGGCTTGCTCGTCCGCTCGCAGGCCAGAAGCTCGCGGGCCTGAGCGCCAAGCTCGGCATAGAGCGGCTCGAGAGTGGCCAGGAACGGCTCGCTGTCCAGCCAGCGCCCCGGAGGGCCGAGCCGGCGCAGGGCGGCCAGACGCACCGGGGGGCAGCTCACATCCAGGGGCAGCTCCAACCGGAAAGGCCGCCAGAACTGCTGCGGATCGGTCGGCCGCGGCGCGATCGGCTCCTCTTCCTCGCTCTGAGGGGCCTGGCGGTTGATGCGAGAGAGCAGCTCCTCTCGACTCATCCCGCGCAGCTCAAAGAGCAGGAACGGATCCTGATCCAGGGCCTCGGCCAGGATGTAGTGCACGGCCGCCACGTGCTTGCAGGGGTTGGCCCAGTCGGGACACGAGCAGGTAGTCTTCAGCTCGCCCGCTCGGGTCGGCACCAGGCTCTCGGGGGCGAAGGCCTCCTCGATGTCCGGGGGCATCTCCCCGGCCAGCAGCATGGCCAGGAAGGAGGCCCGCTCGGTCATCCGCTCCACGGCCCGGGCCCAGTCTTGCGCCTGCAGCGCGGGAAGGGCCAGCTCCACCTTGTAGGGCGTGGCCCGCGAGCCCTGGACCCGCGCCCTGACCTGGCCGGCCTCCACCTGATAATCGAGCACCTGGCCCCGGGTAGCGTAAGAGCGCCCGCGCTGCAGGCGACTCTCCCAGCCGAACGATTTCAGCGCCCCCAGCCAGCGTTGGGCCCACCACTGGCTGGCAAAGCCCTTGCCGGCGTGGCGGGCCTTGATCCCGTCCGCCGCGCGCGGGGCGCTTCGTCGATAGGATCTCCAGAATGCCATCTCAGTCCTCCCGTACCGCTTCGGCGCCGAGCTGCAAGAGCTCGCGCAGATGGCGGTTGTCGAGCTCGGTCAGCCAGCCTTCGCCTCCCGACAGCACCTCGCGGGCCAGGCTCTCTTTCTGCTCGAGCATGCGATCGATCGACTCCTCCAGGGTGCCCTGGCAGACGAATTTGTAGACCTGAACCTTGCGCGTCTGCCCGATGCGATAGGCCCGGTCGGTGGCCTGGCTCTCCACGGCCGGGTTCCACCAGCGGTCGTAGTGGAAGACCCGGCTGGCCCGGGTGAGGTTGAGCCCCACGCCGCCCGCCTTCAAGGACAAGACCATGATGGGGGGGCCGTCGGCGGCCTGGAAGCTGTCGACGAGCCGGTCGCGCTCGGTGCGCGACAGCTCGCCGTGCAGGCACAGCACCGGGCAGCCGAGCCGCAGGCCGAGGTGCCGTGTCAGCTCGCGGGCAAAGCCGGCAAACTGGGTGAACACCAGGGCCGCGTCCCCTTCGGACACCACCTCCTCAAGCATCTCCTCGAGCCGGCTCAGCTTGCCCGAGCGCTCGCTCAGCGGGCTGCCATCGCCCACGTAGAGGGCGGGGTGGTTGCAGATCTGCTTGAGGCGCAAAAGCATGCTGAGCACCAGCCCGCGTCGCTCGATGCCCTCCGACGACTCCACCTCGGCCATCATCGAGTCGACCGCCGCCTGGTAGAGCGTGGCCTGCTCGCGGGTGAGCGGGCAGTAGGTGCGCGATTCCTGCTTGTCGGGTAGATCGGGGGCGATGAGCGGATCGCTCTTGAGGCGACGCAGCAAGAAGGGCTGAACCCGTTGCTTGAGCTGCTGCATCTGCTCGGGGCTGCCCAGGCGCTCGATGGGTACCGCGAAGTCGCGGCGGAACGAGGTCAGGTTGCCGAGCAGGCCGGGGTTGAGGAAGTCCATGATCGACCACAGCTCGGTGAGCCGGTTCTCCACCGGCGTGCCCGTCAGGGCCACCCGGAACTCGGCTTTCAGGCTGCGGACCGCCCGGGCCTGGCGGGTTGCGGGGTTCTTGATGCTCTGGGCCTCGTCCAGCACCACCGCCCTCCAGGGCAGAGCCTGCAGGGCTTCGGCGTCGCGCGCCACCAGCGAGTAAGAGGTGAGCACCAGGTCGTGCTCGCCCAGCTTGCGGTCGGCGCCGTGGTAGATCTGCACGGAGAGCTCCGGGGCAAAACGCTGGGCCTCTCGTTGCCAGTTCCCGAGCACCGAGGTGGGGCACACCAGCAGGGTGGGAGCGGGGCCTCGTTGCTGGCGCAGGTGGAGCACCAGGCTCAGCAGCTGGATGGTCTTTCCCAGACCCATGTCGTCGGCCAGGCAGGCCCCCAGGCCCCGCTCGCTCAGGTAGGCCAGCCAGGAGAAGCCGCGCAGCTGGTAGGGGCGGAGCGTCGCCCGCAGGGCGCTCGGGGGTGGCAGCTCTTGCACGCGGGCCTCGCCCGCCAGGGGAGCGAGATCGCGCTCGAACTCGATCTGCAACGGCAGGGCGCCGCTCGCCATCGCGAGCAGCTCGCCGAGCTTGCGCTGGCCCCCCTGCTCGAGCAGCTGCAGGGCCTGCTCGACCTGGCGGCGGTTGAGCAGCACCCACTGGCCGCGCACTCGTGCCAGCGGCTGCTTGGCCCGGGCCAGCTTGCGGAACTCGGCGGCCGTCAGCGGCTGATCGCCCAGCGCCACCTCCCACTGGAAATCGACCAGGCGCTCCAGGCCCAGCTGGCCGCTGGAGGCGCCAGAGGACGTCTTGCTCGAGGAGGCGCGGGCCCGGACCGTGAGGCCTCCCGCGCTGGAGAGGCGGGCCGGGATGCGCACGCCGAACCCGTATTCCTCCAGCAGCCAGGCGGTGGATTCTAGAAAGCGGCAGGCCTCGGCCTGGCTCAGCTCGACCGTGTGCGGGCGGGCCAGCTTCAGGGCGCGCTGCAGCTCCGGAAAGACCCGCACGGCCCGCCCCAGATCGCCGAGCAGCACCTCGGCCTGACCGGCCTTGCCTTTCCAGACCCGGGAGGCCGGCACCAGCAGGCTCAGGTCGTGGCAGGCCTGCAGGGCCAGATCCACCCGCCAATCCTCTTCGCCCTCCTCGGGCTCGCACAGGGTGAACGAGGTGCGCCACTCGGCCTGGGGCCGGAGCTGATCGGTCCAGACCGACAGCTCGCGCTCCAGGCGCTGGCGCTCGGGCGCGCTGACCCGGGTCTCGAAGCTGCCGCGCGCCACCTGGTCGATCCAACTGGCAGGGGTTTCGGGCCAGCGCTTCAGCCTCGTGCTCGAGAGGCTGACGGGGCGCTCTTGCAGCCAGTGACAGGCCAGCTCGCTGGTGGCCCGCTGCAGAAAGTCGGCCAGCTGGCGGGCAGGATGGCCGGCCCGGGCGGTGGCCGCCGGCGGCATGAGCCGGGCCAGCTGCTGCCAGCGAGCCGCGTCGTGAGGATGGTCGAGCAGCACCTTCCAGCCCTGGTGACCGGGCACGAGGCGCTCGCGCGCGATGAGCTCGAGGGCCCAGCGCGAGACCGCGCTCCAGAAGCTCCAGCCCGGGCCCGGGCGCTGCTCGGGCTGGCAGGTGGCCAGGCAGGCCACCGCCTCGGCCAGCCCCAGCCGCACGCCCGGGATGCGCCAGCTCTTGAGGCTGGCCTCGCCCTCGCCGGTGGACCAGGAGGGCAGGGGGCCTGCCGGGGTGGAGGGCAGCTCCAGCTCGACCTCGCTCGCTTCGCCCTCGGGCAGGCCCTGCACCGACGAGAACGGGTGGCGGCGGCTCCGGGCCCGGGCCCTGCCGGGCGGCCCCTCGGACCAGAGGAAGAGGTCGCTCTCGAGGTAGACGGCGTGAAGGATCTCCTGCATGGGGTTGAATTCTGCTCAGTTTTATCGAAAGTCCTCGCGAACATTGAGGCGCCCTTGCCGTGGATAGCTCCGAATAGGGCGCCCTTTTCAGGCGTGTCCGTGGATAGCTCCGAATAGGGCGCCCTTTTCAGGCGTGTCCGTGGATAGCTCCGAATAGGGCGCCCTTTTCAGGCGTATCCGTGGACAGCTCCGAATAGGGCGCTCCTTTCAGGCGTATCCGTGGACAGCTCCGAATAGGGCGCTCCTTTCAGGCGTGTCCGTGGACAGCTCCGAATAGGGCGCCCTTTTCAGGCGTGTCCGTGGATAGCTCCGAATAGGGCGCCCTTTTCAGGCGTGTCCGTGGATAGCTCCGAATAGGGCGCCCCATTCAGGCGTGTCCGTGGATAGCTCCGAATAGGGCGCTCCTTTCAGGCGTGTCCGTGGACAGCTCCGAATAGGGCGCCCTTTTCAGGCGTGTCCGTGGATAGCTCCGAATAGGGCGCTCCTTTCCGGCGTGTCTGTGGATAGCTCCGAATAGGGCGCTCCTTTCCGGCGTGTCCGTGGA
>JAANMV010000211.1_pt1 | contig 71705 bp, 63 predicted proteins | sample 7279661 | NCBI WGS metagenome assembly JAANMV01 (sample SAMN14094540, study PRJNA606508) | bioreactor metagenome | isolation source: A lab-scale SPAN reactor treating ammonium-rich wastewater day 121 | place: Ireland: Galway | collected 2017-05-16 | reverse complement strand
AATTCGATCTATTATGCGCATCTCGACAGCATTATGGTGCAGGGTGGCACAAAGGTGAATACCGGTGATACCCTCGGGCTCGTCGGCAGCACCGGAAACGCCGAAGGAGGTGCTCCTCATCTGCATTTTGGCATTTACACGAGAGGTGGAGCTGTGGATCCCTATCCTTATGTGCGCCAACGTGCGGTTCCAGTTTATAGAAAATCTATGATCTCCGGTGAAAAGTCGGTTAAAGCAGGTTCCAATCTGAGAGCAGGGCCCGGAACGCAGTATGAAACCCTCCGTATATTGGATCAGAAAACAACGGTGATGGTTCTTGCCGGCGATGGTGAATGGTTTCATATCAAAACCGACAAAGACGTTGAAGGATTTGTGAGTGCGGCAAGAGTCGAATAATTCTGACTTTTTAATGGATAATAACTTTCTGAACATCATTATTCCTGTTCATTTTCAACACAAAAACACAGGATTTACACACAAAAAAATATATGCTGATGACCGTTCTCGGCATTCGCTGATTTAACAATGCAGAAAAAATTCCGTATCTTAGCAGAACTGCTTACGATATCGCATGCCGGATGAATTCTTTAATTAATGGTATTAATTAAATCCGGTTTTGAGTTGACGCTCATCTTCTGCCTTGTGCAGAGCATTTTACAAGCACATATTTTACGGAAAGAACGCACTTTTTGAAGTGGGTTCCTATTTAATTTTTAAATATTTTACATGGACAACAAAGAAAATTTACAGAACAAACGTATTGGTATTATTGGTGCAGGACCCAGCGGACTGGCACAAATCCGTGCTTTCGAAGCCTTGAAAGAACGCGGAGAAAATATACCCGAGATCGTTTGTTTTGAAAAACAGAGCAACTGGGGCGGCATGTGGAACTATTCCTGGAGAACCGGGGTAGGGAAATACGGCGAACCCATTCACGGAAGTATGTACAAATATCTGTGGTCTAACGGGCCGAAGGAATGCCTTGAATTTTCCGATTATTCTTTTGATGATCATTTTGAAAAACCAATATCCTCCTATCCGCCAAGACCCGTACTTTTCGATTATATAGAAGGCCGGATTAAAAAAAGCAACGCCCGCGAATACATCCGGTTCAATACCACAGTTCGCTGGGTGAGTTATGATGAAAACACGAAAAAATTCACCGTCGTTCTGGACGACCTGAAGATCAATAAAACCTATTCCGAGGAGTTCGACTATCTGGTGGTGGCTTCCGGCCATTTCTCCACCCCTAACATGCCATATTTTAAAGGGATCGAAACCTTTAGCGGAAATGTGATGCATGCGCATGATTTCAGAGGTGCAGACCAGTTTAAAGACCGGAATATCTTACTGATCGGAAGCAGCTATTCCGCAGAAGATATCGGAATTCAATGCTACAAACACGGAGCGGCATCCGTAACGCTGAGCTACCGGAGCAACCCCATTGGCCACGACTGGCCGCAGGGCATCAAGGAAGTTCCGCTGGTGACGCATTTCGATGGAGATACAGCGTATTTCAAAGACGGCAGCAGTGAAGATTATGATGCGGTGATCATGTGTACCGGTTATCAGCATAAATTTCCGTTTCTGCCGGACGAACTTCGCCTGAAAACCAAAAACAACCTGTACCCTGACAATCTGTACAAAGGAGTGTTTTTTAATGATCTGCCGCAGCTGATTTACCTGGGAATGCAGGACCAATACTACACCTTCAACATGTTTGATGCCCAGGCATGGCTGGCCCGCGATTTTATGATGGAGCACCTGGAGCTTCCTTCTGAGGGCGAAAGGCGAGTGGACATCGATTACTGGCTCGACAGGAACAGCAAGCTGCAACACAGTTTTGATGATGTTGATTTCCAGACGGACTACATCGAAGACCTGCTGTCGCTCACCGATTATCCGCGTTTCAATCTGGACAAGATTGCCGCCATGTTTAAAGAATGGCTGCAGGATAAAGAGAAAAACATCCTCACCTACCGCGACAAAACCTTCCAGAGCGCAGTGACCGGAACTATGGCGGCAGCGCACCACACCGACTGGATGGACGAACTGGACGACAGCAAGGAACGCTACCTGTACGGTGCCGAGGAAGAGGAACTGATCCCGGAACGACTGTAAACTGAAATTTTATATGAAACCAGACCCCTGCGCTAAGAGGCGCAGGGGTTTTTTGATTACAATTTGGGTGAGGATGATATTTCCATCAAACAAATTTTCAATGGTTTCCAGTATTTTATTTTTAAATATACTTTAGATCAGTATCACGCGGGAATTGTCGAGTTTTACTCTTTCCTGATGAGCCAATGCATGGATTGCGGAGCTTATGATTTGATCAATTTGACTTCCAACCTTCATAAAACCAAATGTTTTAGCCGTAGTTCGTATAAGATCGTCCTTACTTAAACTTAAATTTGTTGCCATTATTTCTGAAATCGCCAGCATTATCTCTTCTTGCGCTATGTCCTCAATGGCTCTTTTTTCAAGGGTGTTATCTCTATAATAATGAAGATTTTCTGGGGTAACTTCTTCAGTCCAATAGAAAATCTGATGTGCTTCATGTTTCAAAACTGTTGGAATATTATCTACTATTTCAGTGAGATACCCATTTAGTTTTGCTCCAGCACGGGCAGTATTCCATAACTTTAGAACTTTTCGGAATAAGTAATTCTTACTGATCGGAGCCTCAACCGTAATTATTTTTTGGAATTGATTAATAAGCACAGCTCTGCTTTCCATAAAATATATACTTTCAGAATTTGCAGCTACGGCTCCTTCAACCACTGCACATTCGTAGGGCATCATAAGGTTATTCACCTCGTTACTTTCGATCTCTACTAAAATATTGTGCGGCATAAGCACCTCTGTGGTGTTAGTAGGTAGAAATGTTTTGTTTTCTTTAATCTGGTTTATATAATAATTAACTTTCTCCTGTACCTGATTTATAATTTTATTTTGATTTTTAATCCAGTCCAGCGTCCATATCCTGTAAATATTCCAACCTAAAGCGGTTAACACGTTAGGTGCCAGCAGTTCGCGGTCATTTGTGGTGTGTATATTAAAATAGTTTTCACCGTCAATTAACAGCCCTAAGATATATTCATTTTCATTTTCAGGATGTACAATTCCCAAATCTACCTTATAGCCGGATGTTCCAATATTTCTGCTTACTATCAGACCCATTTCTTCCAGTTGATTTGCAATCGATTCTGTTAGAGAAGCTTTAGCTATTTTTTCAGCAGGTAACCGCAATGCAAAGTTTCCTTTTTCAGCAAAATGCAGAAAGTCCTTCAAACCTTTTACGCCCTCAGATTTTGTGCGGTTAAGGTCGATCTGATCATATCTAAGAGAGGAAAAGACCTTCATCTCGTAGCGCGCTCTGGTCACGGCTACATTTAATCTTCTCCATCCCCCCTCACGATTCAAAGGACCAAAATTCATGGATATTCTATTCTCCTCATCCGGACCATACCCAATTGAAAAAAGAATGATATCTCGTTCATCTCCCTGTACATTTTCGAGATTTTTAATAAAAATAGGCTCTTCCGTATTCATAGCAAATTCTTCCAATTGCGGGCTTCCCTGAAATAATTGCTGTAATAAATCTTCAATTAAAGTTTGTTGGGTCTGACTAAATGTTACGACTCCAATTGACTTTGTATTTCCTAATAATAAATGTTGCCTGATGTACTCAATGATAGCGGCAGCTTCATTTTTATTGGTTCTGGTTTTTCCTTTATCATAAAAGCCTTTTACAAATTCAAATGTTACTTTCTGATTCAAATCATCTGGCGAAGGAAAGGTTAACAGTTTACTGTCATAGAAGTTTTTGTTACTGAAAGATATCAAGCTCTCATGCTTGCTGCGGTAATGCCTTAACAAATAATTTGACGGAATAGATAAAGCGAGACAATCTTCTAAAATACTTTCCAAATCTTCCATTTCCAAATTATCTTCGTCAATCTTTGATGAAGAAAAGAAACTTGTGGGCGGCATCTGTTTTGGATCTCCTACAATTATTGCCTGCTTCGCTCTTGCTAAGGCACTTACCGCTTCTGAAGTTGGCAGTTGGGACGCCTCGTCAAATATTACCAAATCAAAATGATCGCTATCCACGTCAAAATATTGTGCAACTGAAATGGGACTCATCAGCATACACGGTTTAAGCCTGGGAACTAAAGTCGGAATTTTATCAAAAAGTTTCCGGATGGATATTCCTCTTCCTTTACTCCTTATTGCCTTTTGCAAAAAGCCAATTTCTGAACTTTGTGCTGCATCCTGACTGAAATTCGGAATGTTTGAACTTAGCTTTGCAATCAGTTTATTTTTGGAAATATCTACGAACTCCCTGTGAAGATTCTTGTACTGGAGGATTAATGATTCGTATATAGTGGCATCAAATGACGTTAAAGTTTCAGACTCAAAGGTGGTTTGGATAAAATGATTATAATGCAGTATTTTCTTGAACTCAAACTGTACATTATCAGGACTCACCTTTCCTTCCTCAAATAAATTAACAAACCAATCAAGGTGTAGTCCTTTCGCTTTGGTTTTATAAATATTGTAATTTATCCAGTTTTCCAATTGATGGAGATTGGCTTTTATGTCGGAAAGTTTTTCCAGATCAGGAATTTCTAACAGAAATTTTTTAAGACTTTCCTCAGCATCAACCAATTGTTCCAAATGAGTCCAAATCCGCTCAGTATCTGTTGTAATATTTTCGTTTACGAAATTACATTTCATCCATCTTTGTGGATCATCTACCTTAGCCTGTTGTAATCCCGCTTCCAACTGCTCCACATATTGCACAGAGGTTGTGAGTTGTTCTGAATTCAGTTGATCATTACGGAAATAGTTTTGTTCTAAATTGCTGAAAACACCAAATTTGCTGTCAGATAGGCTCCGTTTTACAGTATGATACTCTTCAAGTTGAGTAAATAACCGCTCAACAATCTCTTCGGTAATTATCTTTGATTTTGCATACCCCTGCAACTGCTTTCTCACTTTCCGCTGATTGATCCATTTAGGTAAGAACCAAGCGTGCTTGTATTGACTCCAGGTCATCCGCAAAGGTTCAAAATTCAATTCTAAAATGCTGCGGCTGAATTCCTCTGTAATGGTCGTTTCCAGACTTTGTAAACTGTCATTCAGTTCAATCCAGCAGTTTAGGTTCTGCTTTTCTTCTTTATCAAAATAAAACTCAAACAGCACAGGATCAATTTTATTTTCTTTCAGAAAACGTATAACTGTTGAAAATTCCCTGGAAAGATTCCTATCAATTTGATACTTATTAAATAAATCCTGTGAATTTTCATAGACCGATCTATAGCTATCGATTGACTCAGAGACATTTTTTTGATGATCAAACTGATGGCTTTTTAAATTAACCAGCCGTAACGGATGAAGGGAAGGTGCACCGATTTTAGCAGCAACTGAAGAAAACGGAACAATCCAGTCATTCCAGAGATTCCATTTGGCAGGTGTTAGATCTTTGAAGTCTATTTGGATCCTTTCGCCGTCAGTGAAAGAGACTCCATTGTTTTCCAAAAACGAGATGGAATCATATAAGCTCCACCCAAGCAGGTTTTTGTGGTGTAAATGTGTGATATAGGTGCTGATCTTATTTTTACGTTCGTCCAGCCGTTCCGCTTCCTGTAAAAAGTCTTTGTTCAGCTGATACTTAGGAATTGTAAGAACCTCTTCAAATTGTTTTAATACATCTGACTTTTTCGATTTATTAGAGTGCAACTCTAAGCAAAAAGGTGCCAGACCGATATTCTCCAGACGCTTGTGCACAACATCCAAGGCCGCTTTTTTTGCTGCCACAAACAAGACTTTCTTATGGTTAGCCAAAGCATCGGCAATAATGTTAGTAATAGTCTGGGATTTGCCTGTGCCCGGAGGTCCGTGAAGAATGAATGTTTTATTCTGGTTTGCATTCAGGACTGCATTTAGTTGCGAATTGTCGACGGGTATCGGCAGGGTCAACGCTGCTGCATCCAGATTTTCCAGCTCCAGATAGTCAGCTTCGACGCATTCTAAAGTATTCGCTAACTTACCATCAATCAGGCTTCTTACAATGGGACTTTTCTGTATTTCTTCAGCATATTTCGAAATATCCTGCCATAAAATGAGTTTATTGAAGGAAAATGTTCCTAAAACAATCTGATCCAATACGTCCCAACCATTTAGATTAAGCACAGCATTACGCATTATAGCCAATACTTTGGGGACATCTACCCCTAGATCGTCCATCGGAAGATTTTCAAGTGCATTTAAATTTAAATTGTATTCCTGTTTCAGATACTCAATCAACGTAATGTTAATCATGGTTTCTTCTTCTCTGCTTTTCAGAGTATATTTCGCATTAACTGATTTTCGCGAAAGCTCCACAGGAATAAGGAGGATGGGTGCAAACCGTGGGACTGTTCTGTTTTTCGGATCAAACCATTTTAACAGTCCAACGCCTAAGTATAGAGTGCTTTTACCGTTTTCTTCTTCGGCAAGTTTAGAAGTTCTGAACAGATGAGTTAGTACCGTATCTAAATCCTCATTATGATAGGTCGTAAGCAGGCGGTTGTATCTGAACTCATCCTCTGCCAGTTTAAATAATTCGGCGGATTGGTGTAATGGAGGCAGGTAGTTATTATATTTCCTTGTGACAGGCTGATTGTTATCTGGCTGAATCGTATATGCTTTACCTTCGGCCAAAGTATCCTCAAGCAGATTAATTTTTAAATCCACTATTTGAAGCATGCTTTTGGTAAAGCGCAAATTAAGAAGATTGTTACGCAATGATAAATCCAGTAACTTCCTCTCCCATATTTTCTGTTTCGTCAGATTACTTAAGTCCGTAAGTTCAAGATCTTCGTAAGTTTCACCCAATTCATAGACATCATCCAAATGAGTTTCTGTTATATCTTGTGAAGCAAGTAAGTTCTTTTTTAGTTCAATACTATGTTGGGCAAGTGGCAATGGCAAAACACCATTTGATCTGCTGTTTTTTATATCTATTGAAAGAACAAAATCTGATTCATTAAGCAACTGTACTTCAGCTTCGGCGATTGCTTTGCTGAACGCGATATTGCTGCCTTTGCAAAGAGATGTTGTTTCAATAATGGCAATCTCTCTGATGCCATGTGCAATCCTTTTTGAAATGGCTGCCTGATCAAAATTAACCATGGAATCAAAGCGTTTGTCTTCCAGCCAGACGCCCACAAAAGCATGGCCTTTTGTAATTACAATAATCGGGTTAAGATCAATCGCTTCCAGGCACGCTGCAAACAACAGTGTAATATCAATGCAATTTCCAAACTGAGTGTCAAGAACTTGGTGAACAAGACGGATCCTTTGACCAGTATTTTCAAAACTGGGAGGCATCGCACTATAGATAAGTTCTTTATTCTGAATAGCCTTGTATAAAGCAGAAACCATCTGAACAACCCGCTCCTTATTTTGCTCCTGATAGCCTTCGAATGCTACTGTAAACCCATTTCGCTCCAGAATTTTTATGGCCTCAGACTTTATTTCATATATCTTCGTATTATTCGGAGTAACATAAGAAACAAGCAGCTGCGGCAGAAACTGTAAACCACCGAAATAATCTATGGGCAGTATCTCCAGTCTCAATTGTTTTGTAATTACCTCTACATTGTTAGCATATACGGTAATCCTGATGCTATCGATATCTTTTTCTGTCAGATTTTTTAACAACTGCAGCTCATATTGAAAATCAAAATGAGTAAGCGTGAACGATCCGCCTGCAATTTTATCTATAAAAGTACTGTACTTTTCAAATATCCTCTGATCAGAAGTAATTTCTACTTTTACATTTTCCAGTTCTTCGTCTAAATTCACAATCTTAACTTCGAAAAGGAAATTATACCTGTTCAAACAAAAAGCATAATTAAAATAAGGCGTATTTTTTACGAGGATTTCGGGTGTAAGGATTTCGGTCATTTGTTTTTGGTGTTTTGTTTAATATCTATTCCTCTTAAAATTCTCCGCCTGCTCCAGCACATTCTTATACACCTCATCCTGGGTAATCGGTGGATAGCCATACTCATGTAGCTTCACAATGATCTCCATCTTCAGCTGAGCTTTAATGTCGTCTCTGTCGCTCCAATCCGGAAATCTCGCAGTGTCGTCTACAATTTTTTTAATTTCCCTGGCCAGCTCCAGCATTTTCGCTTTGTCGAATTCAAAACCGTATTGTCGGCAGATCATGTCCAGGATATCGTAGAAAGCTTTCTCTTCGTAGTTGATGCCGAGGTCTTCAAAAGATGCCATTTCGGTACGAAGTTTTAAAATCAGGTCTAGAATCTGTTCTGACGTATCAGCTTGGATGCCATCGTAATCCAACAGGTCGGCTTCGCTTCGCTCGTTGTAGCTGTTGATGATTTTTTGTAACCTTTCCGAAAACTCGATGCCTTTTACTTTGTTTACTTTTTTGAAATCAGAGATGGCTTGTTTTAAAAGGCGCTCAAGAATTTTAATCTTGGTATTAGGCAACTCAAGGGCATTGATTTTCTCGAGAAACTTATCGTTAAACAAATCTATCGCATTGGCTTTGTTGTCATCCAGTTTAAAGATTTCTTCCACGCCTTCCGAGACTATGGCATCTTCCACCATTTTGCTCACCTTGGCATTCATCTGTGCGGTGTCGGGAGCTTCGCCTTTGGTCAGTTTTACGACAATTGATTTGATGGCAAAGTAAAAATGAATCTCATCGGTCTCGTTTTCATTAAAAATTTCCGAACCGCAGGTCAGGTTGTAAGCTGATTTCAGCTTTTTGGTAACATCCACAAAGAATTTCTCGGATTTTTCTGTGAACAGCACCAGTTCCGATGCACGGTTTAGGCAGTTAAGTTGTTCAATAGGTGATCCTGTAAAGTAATCGGTGCTGTCAAAGTCATAGAAAAACTGTCGCAGTAAATCCACCTGATCTTTTACAATAATCACCGCTTTGTCAAGGTCTTCAAAATCATCGGCTGCAGTGCTATTGTTGAATAAGCCCAAAGCGTGGTTCAGGTTTTTCTTGATGCCGATGTAATCGACAACGAGACCTTTGTCTTTGCCTTCAAATTTTCTGTTCACACGGGAAATCGTCTGAATCAGATTATGCGTTTGCAGCGGCTTATCAATATAAATCGTGTCCAAAAACGGAACATCAAAACCGGTGAGCCACATATCGACCACGATGGCTATTTTGAAATTGGAATGGATCTGTTTAAACTGCCGATTCAATTCTTTTCGATCTTCTTTATTGCCGAGCAGATTCCACAAACTTTCTTCGTCATCTTTGTTTCTGGTCATCACCATTTTGATGCGTTCGATGGGTTTGATTTCTTTCTGCTCTTTCTCGCTAAGGTTCTCCGCAAGGTTTTTTTCATTCCATTCCGGTCTTAGCCTGATGATCTCTTTAAATAGTTTGTAGGCTATTTCTCTTGAGGCACAAACGAACATTACCTTTCCGGCAACCGTCGCTTTCTCCTCTATGCGTTTTTCGTAATGCGTGATGAAATCCTGTGCAATGGCTTCTATCCTGTCTGGATCTCCCAAAATCACTTCCATTCTGGCAATGGCTTTTTGGCTGGCTTCCACGTGGTATTCCGAAGCACCTTCTGCAACCGCATTTTGATAATACTGTTCAATCTCCACCACTTTAGAATGGTTGAGATTCACTTTTGCGGCACGACCTTCATACACCAAACGAACCGTAATTTCATCCACCACCGATTCAAACATCGTGTAGGAATCTACCACAGGACCAAATACATCCAGCGTTTTATCAATCGGCGTTCCCGTAAATCCTACATACGTTGCATTGGGAAGCGAATCGTGAAGGTATTTCGCAAAACCATACGATTTTTTTACACCATCTTCATCGATGCGGACTTTCAAATCTAAGTTCACCTGCGAACGGTGTGCTTCATCGGAAATACAGATGATATTGGTACGGTCACTTAAAATCTCGATGTCCTCCGCAAACTTCTGAACGGTCGTCAGAAAAACACCGCCACTTTCCCTGCCCCGCAATCTTGAACGAAGATCGGCTCGGGATTCTATATTGATTATATTTTCATCACCAATAAAATCCTTGGCATTGGTAAAATCTCTCGACAGCTGGTCATCCAGATCGGTACGGTCGGAGATAATAATGATGGTCGGACTTGCCAATTGTGTGGAACGCATCAGCAGTCTCGAAAAGTAAAGCATCGTATAACTTTTCCCGCAACCTGTCGCTCCAAAGTAGGTTCCGCCCTTTCCGTCACCTTCCGGTTTGCGGTGCTTTTGAATATTTTCAAACAGCTTATTGGCAGCATAATACTGCGGATAACGGCAGAGAATTTTTTCTTCTTTTTTAGAAGTATCTGGAAAAAGGATAAAGTGATGCAGAATATCGCAAAGCCTTTGCTTGTTCAGCATTCCGTGGACGATTGATGTGGCAGTATGAATGCCCGTCAGTGCTTTCTTTTCTTCGCCTGTTATTTTATGCCAACCGTAGAAAAAATCGTAAGGCGCAAACAGAGAGCCTGCTTTGTTGTTCACGCCATCGCTGATGATGCAGAACGCATTGTACTTCATCAGTTCCGGAATATCTCTTCGGTAACGTATGCTCAGTTGTTTGTAAGCATTATAAATCGTAATCTCTTCTTCTATCGTTGTTTTAAACTCAAAAACCACCACCGGAATCCCGTTGATGTAAAGAATCAAATCCGGAATCCGTAATTCTTTTCCCTGAATCTCCAGCTGGTTCACAATTTTAAACCGATTGGTTTCCAAAAGACTGTTTGAATCTATATCAATATAGCGGATGTGCAAATCTTTTTTAGAAGGATTGTTTCTCTTAAAAATCAGACCGTCTGCCAGGAGTTTCCCAATATATTTATTGCTGTCGTAGAGATTGGAAGCAGGTTGATACGCCATTTCATTGATCAGGGTTTCCAATTCTATGGCTTCCAAATTAGGATAACGCGACAGCAGAAAGTCACTCAAATCTTCCCGAATCAAAACCTCCTGATGCGATGCCCGAACTACGTCTTTGCCATTCACGTATTCGTAGCCTTCCTCTTTCAGAAGATGGATGAATGATTTTTCTAATTGGGATTCGGTGTATTTCATGAATTAAATTTTTCAATTACGTAAATACTAAATATTTTCGCATATAAGTATCTTATTAAATACCATTGTCGTAAAACCTGTCTTCCTTCCAAAGAATGGGATTGTTTTTTATGTATTCTGATATTCTCTCGTAATCCTGTTCATTTCTTATAATGTGGTCATAATAATTCCTTTGCCACACGTTCACAACAGTGGTATTATTGCGCATCCATTTCGTCACACCAATCTTAAACCCACGAATAACGGATCCGATGGTTTTGGATGGCGAACGCCACGTTGCATTCGGTAGGGGCGAAAAATTTTTCGTCCCATTGACCAATTCCAAATCTTTCGCCTTATCATTATTTTCCACATCATTTCCATTATCTGAACATTTTTGATTGGGCGAATTGTTATGGGGCGAATCGTTATTGGGCAAATTGTTGTTGGGCGAATATTGATTCGCCCCTACGAATTCAATGATGCCGTGGATATGGTTGGGCATAATGATATATTCGTGCAAAACCGCATTGGAAAAATGATTCGGGATATCTTGCCAACATGTTTCTGCCTGCAATCCCGCAACGTTAAATATCATCTTTCCATCTACAATCTCCCCAAACAAATGCGCTCTGTCCTGACAACACAGGGTAATAAAATACAATCCTTCCCGGCTATAATCATAACCTTGTAAACGTATCGACCGCCGATGGTGTTTATGAGGATTAGAGTGGTGCATTGGTTATTTACTACATTCAAAAACATTATAATGACCCGACTTAATTCTATTTAAATGATCATATTGTCTCCTAATTCCTTCCGTACCTTCCTTTTTTAATTCTTGATGCCTATATTCGTCTTTTATATTCCAAGAATGAGTCGCACTAGGAACTAGGTGTGAAACATATATATTAAGGTCATCTTCAATCTTTTTACAATAATATTCCTTCTTACCGAACTTACTAAATACATATTGTTGATTATCATCCTTGTGCAGACATTTCACCATATTTACGATACCTTCTTCATCGAAATCAAAAAGAAAAACTATTTGCTTTTGTTGAGCTAATTTTTGAAAAAATGGTATGACTTTAAATATCTTAAATATATCGGGCATATTACCTACTCCTCTTGAATCAATGAATCTGTATTTTTCGTTTGTTAGTCCAGAGTCGAAATTCTTAACATCATTATTTCCTTCAACAAAAACAATTAATTCATATTTATTATTAAAAACATCTTCCAATATTCCAAATTCACCGTGATACACGAACTTAGGGGCTAATCTTTTCAGGATATCTCTTTTACCCTCCTCATTTGAGGCGCATTTCAACAAACGAGAGTCTGTTAATTCATATAATTCATTTGGTTCAACCTCAACAACAGTAGAAGGAGAATGAGTAGTCAAAACAACATTTATTTTTTTGAATTGTTCCTTAATCACATCAATATATCTTTCCGCTAATAAGGGATTTAGATTAGCATCAAATTCATCCAACATAATCATTTCTAGTTTTGACTCTTTTGCTGCAAAATAGTAACAAATTAATTCAAAAATAATTTTCTCGCCACTGGAAAGTGAGTCAAAATGGATGTAAGTTTTCGAAGGTTTACTAAATGGCTCAAATGCAATCTCATAATATGACTCATAATTTTTAGGAGGAACAAGTCTATATTTAAAGTATCCTTTCTCAAAGTACTTTTGTAGTTCATCATTTATTTCCTCCCATAATTTTTTTGTTTTCCTTTTTGAATTTTTAGTTTTGAAATCTTGAAATATCTTGTTTGACATTTTATGAACAATAGACTCTATTGAACGAAATTCCCGTGTAACCAAATCGTACACATAACTTTTCAGTGCTTGTTCACTTGATATTCTGGAATTCCGCCTTAACTGCAATTTTAATTTATCTTCAATAGTTTTTTTCTTCTTTTTTAGAAGTAGATTTTGTTCTTCAGTAAGACCAAATGAATTAAATTTATCAAGGATATTCCGACCCCTCTTTATTCCAAATATCTTCAGATTGTCTACATTATTTTGATTCAATTCTCGAACTAATTGATTCTCTACATCTTTTTCAGTAAAAACTCCCAACTGAAATTTAATATTATCTAATTCATCAAACTGATATTCGGCAAGTAATTTGGCAATTACTTCTAAATATGTATAACCTTTTTCATAGTAAATACTATCATAATCAAATAATGATGAGTAAAAATCGGTTCTATCTAGAAATGGTAAATCAACTCTTGCTCTTCTTCTGAGTACTATAGACTCTATGTCTTCCATTACTCTTTCAAACGAAATATCCTCGTTTAATCTTGAACCACTACTATAAGTAAAGCTCCTCTTCCTTTCGTAGGTAAAGCTGTCATTAGTATGGAGGGTTTTGATAAAGCATTTACTTCTGTCTGGATAATTCTCATACAAATATTTTAAAATGGTAGATTTTCCTGAACCATTTAGACCTGTAATTACCGCTAAGTTTGTGTTGAATTCCAGAACAATATCATTAGTAATACCCTTATACCCTTTTGGAACTGAATATTTATTTTTTTTCATTTACGTTTAAAAGTAATAATTATTAGTCTTTTATTTTAAGCTCCCACTTCCTCCCCAACCGCCAACCGCGACAACAACAAACTTTGTAGTTGTGTGAGTTTTTGATTTTGATTTTTATATTTTGCGATTAGCAAATTTATATTTTCACTTTTACCGCTGTAAATGATCAAAATTACTTCGTTTGGAAACAGGATTTTTTGACTTCCAAAAGTTGTAATTGTAATGGCACTTTGTGTCGATCCAATAGTTATTTCACTAATTATATCTTTAAATGATTCACTTTGCATAAAGTCATATAAAAAGAAATTTACACCGCTTATTATAAAATCCTTAAACCACATTACATTTCCATCTTTAAAATAGAATTCTTCATCTTGAACCATATAAGTTGAACCAATGGTGCCAACTGCTGTCATTAAAATATCCCCATTTTTAGGTATTCCATATTTTTCTACCAAATCTTCAAATCTAACTCGCGATATAAAATATGGATCAGTAATAGTTTTTCCTTCCTTTTTTAGTGTAATTTCTTTTCCTCTGTAAAATGCAACGCCACTACTTACATATTCAGACTCAAAAATTCTTTTACTAGAACCTATAGTACAAAGTGAATTAATAGCCTCCAATTTCCACCCCTCCGGAATCTCCTTCCCAAGCTCCTCATTCCAAACCATTTTACCACCGGAAGATTTGTAAGGTTTCCCCTCTTCGTTTGGAAACTCAAAATCCACAAACCAATGTTTATACAAAGCTTGCGCAGCCTCTTCCAACTTTTCGCAAATCTGCTCGTTGACTTTTATTTTATTGGCTACACTTTGGTATTGTGCGACAATCCGTCGCTGTTCTTCGATGGTGGGAATAGGTAATTCAACTTCACACATATCTGCCCAATCAAAAGTTTCTCTCGTACTGCCGTGAGAATGAAATCTTACATATCTGTCAAACTCAGGTCTGGAAAACCACATCATTAAATATTCAGGAAGTAATTCTTCAGTATCAATCACTTCAAAAACGACATAGATTTGAGAAACTAAGGCTTTATCATACTGATCGGATAAAGCAATGGAAATCTTTTCTCCATTTCTTGAAGTCACAGTTCCATAGGCAAATTGTCTTTTCTCTATGATTTTATATACAGACATATCCGTACCTATCACATTCGCAATTGAAGGTATCAGCTTTTTAGTAATACTTACCCCTAAAAGGATTTCTGTTTCCGAATCCCTGTTTCGAACATTAACTTGTCGAATATAATCTCCCAGCCTTTTATAACTCATATCCTAAGCTTTTAAAAACATGGGCAACTTCTTTTTTCAATTGGCTTTCCTGCTGAAACAAATCTTTCAAATCAGTCCGTAAACTTTGCATCTGCTCATCAAAATCCAGACTTTCATCACGGTTGACAAATTCAATATATTTGCTCGGCACCAGTGAATAGTCTTTTTTACGGATCTCTTCCAGACTGGCACTGTAAGAATATTCAGAAATATCCTCATAGGTGTCTTTCCAGTCTTGCTGTTGCCAGTTGTGGTAATGAGTCGCTATTTCAGTAATTTCTTCCTCGCCAAACTGAATAAATTTCTTTTCAAACGGCTCCCCTTTCTGCCTCAGATCCATAAACAGAACTTCGCCTTTTCTGTTACGGTAATTTTTAATCCCGTCGTTCACTTCAAAAGTTCTTTCGTTTTTATTGCGGTTCAGAATCCAGAGCGTCACCGAAATATCGGTGGAATAAAACATTGCTCTCGGTAAAATCACAATGGCTTCCACCAGATCATTTTCAATAATCTGCTTCCGGATTTTATATTCTTCGCCACCACCGCTCAAAGCACCGTTGGCCAAAATAAATCCGGCAACGCCATTCTGAGAAAGTTTAGAAATCATATTCAGAATCCACGCATAGTTGGCGTTGGATTTCGGTGGTACTTCATAACCTGACCACCTTGGGTCGTTAGTCAGTTCGTTTTCCGCACGCCAGTCCTTTAAATTAAAAGGTGGATTCGCCATAATATAGTCGGCTTTCAGGTCTTTGTGCTGGTCGTCGCTAAAGGTATCAGCCGCTTTATTCCCCAAATTGGAAGAAATCCCACGGATGGCGAGATTCATCTTTGCCAGTTTATAGGTCGTATTGGTCAGCTCCTGACCGTAGATGGAAATGTCTTTTTTGTTTCCCTTGTGCTTTTCGATAAACTTCAGCGACTGTACAAACATCCCACCCGAACCGCAGGAAGGATCATAGATTTTCCCTTTGTAGGGTTCTATCATTTCAGCGATAAGATTAACGATCGACTTTGGTGTGTAGAATTCTCCTTTTCCTTTCCCTTCGGCAATGGCAAATTTGCTCAGGAAATATTCATACACACGGCCCACTATATCGTGGGCTTCGTCGCGTAGCGTATCAATATTGTTAATGGTATCCAGCAAAGCCGAGAACTTAGACTGATCCAACCCAAGACGGGAAAAATAATTGTCGGGTAACGCGCCTTCCAGCGATTTGTTGGTACGCTCAATCGTTTTCAAAGCAGAATCTACTATCAATGTGATATTTTCCTGTTTGGCATTTTCCATAATGAAAGTCCAACGCGATTCTTCAGGAAGATAAAACACATTTTCCGCCTGATAAAATTCGGGAATATCTAAGAATGCTTCTTTGTGTTCGTTGATGAGTTCCTGTCTTCTTCTCAGAAATTTGTCATTCGCAAACTTGAGAAAGATCAGACTCAACACGACGTGTTTGTATTCGGAAGGCTCTACAGAACCTCTTAATTTATTGGCAGAATCCCACAGGATTTCTTCGGTACTTTTTGTTTTTGCAGCTGTTTTCTTTGCCATGAATAATGTTCGGAACGGTTATTAGCGATGTTTCTATCTTTTCACTCAACGTAATGGAAAGGACCACTTCAGTCAGCATATATTAATAGAAATTCAAATATAACAAAAAAACCGCATTGTTTTTACGGAATCTGTTAAGAGTCAGGAATAAAAAACAAGCAAAAAAAATGAGCGACCCAGCTCTCCGAAGTCTTGACTTCGGAGCGGTCATTAATTATCAAACAACGGTCAGAACTTCTTTACCAATCTTTCTGGCTGTTCAGTAGGGCTGAAGAACCCAGCCGTATTAAATAATATTTGAAGAGTCTATATACCAGATATAAAATGAATATACCATGAATTGTCCCTGTTCGGGTCTTGCTCGGGATTCGTTCGGGTCACCTTCGGAAAATGGCGGTGTTTTCCGAAGCGCATCCGAAGAACATGCGAACAACGCTAGAACGATTCATGACAAAACGGGTTTCCCTGACCCTGTTAAAATAAGAAAATCCTGATTACGCTGTACAGTTTACCTGCACAAACAGTAAATAACATGAAAAAACAGGCGAAGAATTCTCTTCCGATGCCTGCCGCTATACATTTGTCCCACTATTAACCCCCAAAAAATTTATACAATGGGAAAATTACAAAAGGGAATCCTCGGTGGATTCAGTGGTACCGTAGGTACCGTAGTAGGTTCTAACTGGAGAGGCAAGGATATTATCCGCAGCCGTCCGAAATCGTCAGGCAAAGCGCCTACGGAAGCACAGCTGCTTCAGCGGCTGAAATTCAAGCTGGTCATCGGCTTTGTGACTCCGCTGCAGAGTATCCAGCGGCAGTTTTTTGCCGGCAACTCAGGAGTGAAGTCACGGATGAACAAGGCCGTGTCGTATCACATCCGCGAAGCCGTGGAAGTACTGAACGGTGAACCCTTTTTGATGTACAGCAAAGTACTCATCACCAAAGGGGATCTGGCTGAGCCGCAGAATGCAGTAGTAACCGCTGCGGCAGGCGGCCTGCTGAATTACAGTTGGGACGACAACAGCGGCCAGGCCAATGCGGCGGCAGATGATGTGTTCTGCACGGTAGTATTCTGTGAGGAACTGGGCACTTTCGCCCTGTATGACAGTTCAGTAACCCGTGCTGATGCGCTGGCTGCACAGTCGGTTCCCGGCACGATGACGGGCAAACCGGTTCAGGTGTATTGTTATTTCCGGAATTCCGTGGGTGCCAGTGCCAGCAACTCGGCTTATCTGGGAGAAACAGTGATTCTGTAGGAAACCAATGTTGAACTGAACCGCAGGAGAGCAATCTTCTGCGGTTTTTTTGACTAAATAAAGCCAAAAAATAGAAGTCGGAAAGCCTTTTTATATAACAAAATAGTTTGTACTGCCCATCATAACGCCCAAACAGAAAAGGAATGTCCTGACAGAATTATTTTAACACATTCAATAAATCGCACACGCCAAACACAATTCCCTCTCATCCAATTCATTACCGCAAAAAAAAGCATGCAAAAAGATGTTCTTTCAGTTTTTCAACAGGAGATGCAGTTTTGTCCAAGAAATGATAAAGAGACCAACAGGAATTAAATTCTATCTACCGGAAATAATAAAATGAAAATGAAGAGCCGAAACCGATATAAAAGCGATCTCCGGATATGAAAGTTTGATAAAAGCTTCAAATATCCCATGCCCAGGGCGTACCACTTTTTTTTGTTCCGGTTAGTCAACTTTGAATCATACCAAAAAATAAACAATGAAAACCAAATTTTTCTGATTTCGCGTAACACTTTTATTTATCAGGGCGGGTCAAATTTGCAACATAGGAGGGATTAAACCGATAACCAAATACATTATGAAAACCAAATTCAGAAGAAAATCATGCGTCACACTTTTTTTCAATAAGGCAAGTCAAATTTGCACCATACCAAAAATAAACAATGAAAAACCAAATTTTTCTGATCGCGCGTAACACTTTTTTTTAACAGGGCGGGTCAAATTTGCAACATAGGAGGGATTAAACCGATAACCAAATACATTATGAAAACCAATTTTACCAAAAAATCATGCGTCACACTTTTATCGGACAGGACGAGTCAAATTTGCACCATAACGAAGCGTAAACCAATAAGCAAATACATTATGAAAACCAAATTCACCAGAAGAAAATCATGCGTCACACTTTTATCGGACAGAGCGAGTCAAATTTGCATTATAACGAAGAAGAAACTCAAAACTGCAAAAGAAATAATGATAATCAAATACAAAAATCAATAATAATGAAAAACATCAAATGGATGAAAAAGCCTCCTGTTTTAAGAAACACTGATTCAAAATTATTTTCTAACCTAAAAAACAATAATCTTATGAAAAAACCAAAACTTTTCATCGACCCTGTGGATTATATGAACATCCACGGCTGTTGTCAGACCACGGCACAAAGGAAACTAGCCCAATTGCGCAAACAATATGGTGTGCCACCACGAAAACCGCTCCCCATACAGGTTTACTGCCGGCATTTCGATGTTGAAATAGAAGATGTTCGTCGGCACTTCGCCTGAAATCTGTTCCGAAGGATGATACTTTTGACAGACGATTGAGATGTAATAAACCAATCCGAGGTCAGGAGATCTCGCACCGCGAGTGATTCCAGGACGGTCATTTTGTGCAATCCTTCGGATACTCTTCGGGTCGTGTTCGGTAAACCTTCGGTAAATGCCCCTTTTTACCGAACACGATCCGAACACGATCCGAAGAACAACCGAACAAATACAGAAATGGTTAATTGGTGAATCGGTTAATTGATTAATCGATTAGAAGGGCTGATTTGGGGATTTGGGGATTTGTGAATTTGCGAATTTGCCTTTTTCGCTTATATGATTATTTTGACTTGTCCTAAAATAGGTTTACACAAAAAAGTGTAAAAATGAATAAAGAAAGTAAAGCCATTTCAGGACGGGTCATACGATCAACCATAAGGTAACTACGAGGTATATACGGGGTATGTACGGGGTATGTACGGGTGAAGTATGGAGGTAAAGAATTTTGGAGATGTAAAGTCCCTGCTCCAGGCGTTTTAGGGAGCCAAGAAACGGATTTTCACCACCATTTAACGACCAAATGCTTTGAAGTATAAAGAATCCCAACCGTCAGCCATCAGCCGTTAGTAGTTTTGCAAATCAGCAAATTCGCAAATTCGCAAATCAGCACACCCTCTCCCCTAAACAACTAACCAATTAATCAAATAACCTTCTCAAACAATTAACCATCTCAACGCTTTGCCTTTTCATCTGCGAAAATCTGCAAAGTCTGTGAGAACTAAAATCCACTTTGGCTTCGAGAGCCTCAGCCACCCGAGCCGACCAACCCAACCTTCACCATTCACCACTCACTAGTCAAGCCTCTTACCTTTTGCCTTTTACTCTTTACTTTAGAAGAGCAAATTCGCAAATTCGCTCCCTAAACAACTAATCGATTCACCCACTCTCCATACCCGAACTTCGTACCTCGCATCACTTTCTTGTTTACGGGGATAAAAGAAAATCTGTTCCGTCTAATCGTCCACAAACTCATTTACCTGTAAAAAACCACCCCGTCATCCTCCTTCGTCGGACGCCACCCCTCCGGAGGAGGGGAATATTTCAACCTCTTTTGTACTGGAGAGAGAAATTCATTCTTTTTTGAGCAATTAGCCATCAGCAGTTAGCAAATAAGTAAATAAGTAAATAAGTAAATAATTAAATAAGCACTTTCTAAACAACTAACCAATTAATCGCTTCATTGAGTAACCGATTCACCATTCAGATGGCCATTAACCACTGAGATTTCTACGGAATGACAAACGAAGTTTTTTTCCCCGAGACATTTCAGCAACTGGTTCTGCATATGGTAGCTTCGAGAGCCTCAGCCTCCGACCCGAACCCATCCAATAAACAATTAACCGATTAATCTGCTTTCACCAAATTCGCAAATTCGCTCCCTAATCAATTAACCGTTTAACCAATTAACCGATTAACCCTTTTTGTAACCTTTCAGGGTATTGCATCGTATATATAATTAGAGCCCGTTTAAAAGAGGGGTAAATTTTTGTAAATGAGACAGTTAAAAATCACAAAACAGGTTACCAACAGGGAAACCGCATCGCTTGACAAGTATCTTCAGGAAATCGGTAAAGTGGAACTGATCACTGCGGACGAAGAAGTAGATCTGGCACAAAGAATCCGCGCCGGCGACAGAGCCGCACTGGAAAAACTCATCAAAGCCAACCTTCGTTTCGTAGTGTCTGTATCCAAGCAATACCAAAACCAGGGGCTTTCGCTTCCGGATCTGATTAATGAAGGCAACCTCGGACTGATGAAAGCGGCCAAAAGGTATGACGAAACCAGAGGTTTTAAATTCATTTCCTACGCCGTATGGTGGATCAGGCAGAGCATTCTTCAGGCCCTTGCAGAACAGTCGAGAATTGTAAGGCTTCCTTTGAACAAAATTGGGTCCATCAATAAAATCAACAAAGCGTACGCCCACCTGGAGCAGGAAAACGAAAGGCCTCCTTCCCCGGAAGAACTGGCAGAAGTACTGGATATGAGCGAAGAAGACATCAAGGAATCCATGAAAAACAGCGGCCGTCACCTTTCGATGGATGCCCCGCTGGTAGAAGGTGAAGATTCCAATTTATACGATGTGCTGCGTTCCGGCGAATCGCCAAGCCCGGATAAGGACCTGATGCTGGAATCTCTTCAGATTGAAATTGAAAGAGCATTGCAAACGCTGACCCAAAGAGAAGCGGATCTGGTACGCCTCTATTTCGGACTGAACGGAAAGCATCCAATGACGCTGGAAGAAATCGGAGAAACCTTCGATCTTACCCGTGAGCGCGTTCGCCAGATTAAAGAAAAAGCCATCAAAAGGCTGAAACACAATACGAGAAGTAAAATCCTGAAGTCGTACTTGGGGAAATAAATCTTCAAAAATAAAGAGCAGAGCAGGTTTCATAAGCCTGCTTTTTTTATGGAATAAAAATAACCATGATGTTGAACTCAAACCATCATCCCCTTTTATCTTTTTCTTCGCCTGTATCTCCGGATGCCCCATCCTGCGAGGATTCCCAGCAACACGAAAGGCCAGATGTTGACGAGCATCACGAAGAACCAGATCAGGTTATCCCAACCGTTTCGGAACCCGTTCCGGAATTTCTGTCCGAACACTGTTTCGTGCGGTACATTTTCATAGAAGGTAACGGAGAGCGTTGAGAAGGCCACATTATTCTGAAGGTATTTCAGCCTGCCTTCGACGGATTCAATATCGGTGCGCAATTCATTCGCCTGCTTTTCAATCTCTACGATTTCGGTAACGTTTTTAGCTTGTTTCAGCAGATCAATATAGCGCTGTTCCAGTTCTTTTTTGGTTTTGAGTCTGGCTTCAATATCGACGAACTCTTCGGTAATGTCGCGGACGTTAATTTCCTTGCTGTCAAACTTTTCCACTCCGGTTGTTACTTCTTTCAGCAGTTGATCAAACTGATTTGCAGGAACCCGGATTACGACGGTATTACTGATACGGCCGGGCGATTTGTATTCCTGATCCGAGGAAATATAACTCTTGTTCTTTTTCACTGCGTCCGCCACGGTTTTTCGGGTTTCTGCCATATCGGAAGTTTCGAACTCCACCCTGCCCTCTTTAATCAGTTTTCTTTCTAAAGATTCACCATAATTCGCTTCAGTCTGTGGTGCTGCCATGGCTTTGTCAGGCAACTGGAGTGTCATTTCGCTACTTTCGGCATTCTGTGAACAGGAAGAAAAGGTCAGTATTACAATGATGAGCAGTAAAAAACGATGGTATTTCATGATGGTAGGTTTCTTCGGTTTATTTTCACAAATGATGATAAAGCTACAAAATAAATCGGTTGGTACAATAGAAATGTATCCCTGTTTATCATTTGTGTTTGGTCTGATTTTCGTGCCAATTTTGAATCCTTTTAAAATCCAAAGCTATGAAACCAAAAGAAATTCCGGGTGTTCCCCGACATGAAAAAGGAGGTTTTCATGATACGAAAAGTACAGCAAAGACCTCCGCGAACCTTGTGGATGAAAAATTTGAGATTCTGAAACAGCGTTTTTTGGATGTTAATTCATGGAAGGAAAACAGCGCGATTGGTGCTTCTGAATTTAAACTTTTTTCCAAAAACGGCCAACCCGCAAACCGCCGTCCGGAAATCGGGGACAAAATCAGAATCAACATTCCGGGACCGGGAGGTATACAGACCGACAGCTATGACTGGGTGGATGTGATTGATTACAGAGAAACCAAAAATGCAGATGAAGGAACCTTCAGTATTGTGATGACCTGCCGCCCAGCTCATCCTCCTCGCCAGGAAAACGAGGAAAATATCGCGCATTTTTATGGTGATGATGCTACGTCCACTTTTAGGATTACCAAAGGGAAAGATTATGTCATGGCCTCCGTGCACGGCAGGAATGAAAAGCCGAATACAAAGAAAGCCGGCTGGTTGGATGCGGTCCGCAACTTCTTCATCGGCAGCGGCGGAATTCTGGGCGCCGGAAAAGCGCAATGGAAACTGCTGACCGAAGGTTTGATTTCCGGGCTGGAGGATGAGAACTAATGATTTTGAGAAAAAGTATCAAAAACTATGACGGTTTACACCCATCCTTCGCGAACAGATTTTACCAACAATTCCTGAATATTTCCACAGCCAGATTTTTCCAGAATATTTTTCCGGTGATTGCGGATGGTAAAAATACTGCGTCCCAATCGCTTTGCAATTGCATCGCTGGTAAAGCCCAGAATAACGAGTTCCAGAATTTCTCTTTCTTTTTTTGTGAAGAGTTGCTGGCTCAATAAAAATTCATCCTGTAAATGGACATTGTAATAAGACGGTGCACCATTCATCCCGATAAAGGAAAGTTTCGGAATACCCTGAATATTCAAATGGGTTAAATCTGTAAAAATTCCTAGCGTTCGGGCACCACCTTCAGCGAAGTAACCAAGAGGAACAATTTGTTGGAGAAATCTTTTGTAATTCCCATTTCTGGTTTTCAGTTGGTAATCATAAGAAAATTTATAACTAAGAATGAATTCGGGCGGCAGAGCCGAAAAAAAGCGCACCGCACTCTGTTCATAGTGAAAGTAATAGGGAAGATCGTCCGGATGGATCTTTTCCAATACCAAAGAGAGACCGAATTCTTTGGGTTGATACCCCGTCATTTCCTGCACGTTAGGGTGCACAAATTCCATTTCGGCAGTGTGGGTATTAAAAATGACATAAAAGCATTCCCCAAAATGAAAAAGTTCCATATATCGGTTGATTTCTTCTGGATTAGAAAATTCCTGTGACATTATCACTTTTGGAATGCCTTCCCAAATATCCCTTAATTTATCCACTTTGCTTGCCATTGCATTGAATTTTATACAAACATAGCTATAAGTAGCTATACTTTTGTGAATTTATTAAATTAATTTTGATTTAAAATTAAAAAAAAATATAGCTATGAAATTTACGAAATCTTTTATGAGTTTATCTTTATTTTTCTTTATGGCCTTTCACGTGATGGCACAGCACCATTTTGTTGTTATCAGCCAACCCAAGACGAATAACGGTTGCGGAACGATGAGCCTTGAAAAAATTGAGGTCAATAATAAGGCAGATTTACCAAGACTATCTGAAACGATGCGCCAACAACACCGCGGAAGCAACTATAAAGAATTTTTTATTTCTGAAGACCAATACGCTATTGTTTACAAGTCCACAGCACAGTACAGGCCCGGCAGCTGCACTTACCAAAAATATGAGCTGATTCGCGGGAAAAAATCTTTGGAAGATGTACGGAATTTCGCAAAATCCCATTTTGAAAAATACAAAGGCTTGTATGCCAGTACACCCACGGAACACACGGCCTTCAGCCCAAAACTGGCAGGAAATGAAAAATCAGATTTTTAAATAATGATTACCGAGCGAAAAATAAACTAAATTAAATCAAGAAATGATGAAAACAACGAACTTTTATAAAACAGCGATGGGTCTCCTGTTATGGATGGCAACAGTTTCTTATATGTCCAAAACAACTGGATCAGACGCGTTACCACCCGCATTGGAGACTGGATGATCCGCAGGGTAAACGAAAGACAGATAGAATATTATTAATCTTGACAAGACAACCATCATGAAAAAATTACTGATCTTTTTTATTGCCTCTGCATCCTTATTGGTTGCTATGGCCAATGCACAAACCAAAGAAGCGGAATTTAAAAAAACAGAAGCCATTCTTAAAAGATCCACAGGGCTTGTCCTTCCGGATATGAAGATCGGAGATTATGTATTTACAGAGAAGGTGATTAAAATGGAAGTCATAAAAGATGGGAAGAACCGGGCTGCGGCCGCCAGTCCAGATTGGAGCACATTCGATTATACCATCAGCCCTTCAGATATCGGTGATAAGATCTCCGTTGTTGAATTTTCTTCTGATGGAGAATTTAACATCACCCACTACCAAAATAATAAACAGGTGGATCAATATCGGGATAAGGAAGTAAGCTTCTTTTTCAGCAGTGCCGATGCCGATTTGCTGGAAAAGCAGCTGCAAACCTTACAAACCTACACGCTAAAGGGATTTAATGAAGTGACCGTAGCCGACAAGGAATCGCTTATCCGTTATATTAATAAGCACCTGAGTGCGGCAGTTAAAAAACAAAAAGGAAAAGTTAAGGCCATTACAGATTGTAAGATCACCATTGCTTATGATGATGAGGAAGATACCGTGCCTACAAGAATCGTCAACCTCCACTACGCTAAGGATGACTATTACACTTTCTGTTATGGAAAACGGGGGGCACCCATTATAACCAAGAACGGTACCACTACAGAGATAGAAACGCTGGAGCATCCATATATTGAACTGTATCTGCCGGAAGACAGCGTAAGGCCTCTTGAATACGCCATTCAAAGACTCGCTTCTTTTTGTAAATTGTAAATACTTTTATCATGACTCACGTAAAATAAAACTTTATATGGACCTGGAAAAAGGCAAGACATTGACGGAGTTCTCCGACTATTTAATAAAGAATAAATTTCAGGATGTGACGGATGTCATTAAACCGAAAATTAAAAATGTCCGTATTCTGGAAACGATCAACAGCCAGGGCGTTGCCACCACCTATGAACTCTATTATCTTAAAGACGGCCGCATTTACGAACTCGTTATGTCCATCGATAGCGACAGGGAAACCAAATATGGCGTAGGCGTAAAAATGGCGGTTCAGCGTATAGCCTTTAACAAGGTAAGCAACAAAATTCATGAGGAATTAGGCTCGACCACTATCAGCGTGATGGACTGGGAAGAACCGTACTCGCAGGAGGATTGGCTAAAAGACGATCGTGCTGCCGCGGCATTAGCAGAAAATAAACTGTTTATATTCTTCGGATATGTTTCGGATAAATACAAGGGCACCTCGATGGAAGACGAACCCTCTGTTTACATCACGATGGATCCCTTTTTACGGGTAAGGATCGGCGTGAAGGATATTGAACTAGCCAAACTGCTTCCAAAAAATTAATGAACCCGGAAAAAAAACATCTAAGTAAAGGGAAATTTTTAATGGATGTCCGTAATTAATAATAACTTAGTTTATAACAGATTGTTTGTCATTCCGTAGGAATCTCAATGTATTGAAAATAAAGTAGTTTGGATTCCTACGGAATGACAAAAAAACGGTTGATTTTAATAATATGATTAAAAACGGACATTCGTTAAATTTTTAAACTAAAAAATTACATACAATGAAAACAAGAACAATTTTCACAGTATTGCTGTTGCTGATCAGCATTTATTCGTTTGCACAAGATAAAGTATATACGGAATATTATGACAGCGGAAAACTAAAGATTTCAGGTTTTACGAAATCAGGGATGGTGCAAACCGGAGAATGGAAAAAATATTATGAGAATGGTGAACTCAACATTATTCAATATTTTAAAAACGGAAATGTTGAGGGAGAATCAAAAGGTTACTACGACGATGGTAAACTTAAAGTTGTCAGCAATTTCAAAAATGGCATACTTGAAGGTAAAGTAACTTCATATTATAAATCGGGGCAAATAAGATATATCGGCTACATGAGAGATAATTTACCTTCCGCCAGTTACAAATTTTATTCCGAAAACGGGAAAGAAGATGTTCGAATTTCAACATTAGAGGCACTTTTCAAGAAATATTTAACAAACACAAAAGACAAGACTATCAACAAAATTATTTCATCTTTTTGCAGAACATATATATATTACACGGAAGCAGAAAACGATGACGAAAAATTAATCATCCTAAATCATAATATAAAAGAGTTGGATAATGAAGGATATCTACATTACGATGATGAACAAGTTGAATATAGATATAAAAGATATATAGTATGGCGTCATGACGATAGATTGAATCATTTCTCTGATTTTAAAATTAAAAAACAAGGAAGAAATGAAATTGAAAAAATTATGAAAGATTTAGCAAAAGATTGTAATCAAGACAAGGAGAAATTAACTTATTGAAATTTTGAATTCAAAACACACCGCTACAAATAACAACACCTAATTCTAACAAATGAAAAAAATAACCCTAACCCTGTTAATCCTGTTGGCTGCTTTTTCGGCAAAAGCACAGCAAATGAATTTTGAAGAAACCGTGAAGTACATCAACGATAAAATAGAGTGTTGCAGTGTGTTTAAAAGTAATAAAATTACAGCCACTCCTCAGGGGCAAATAAAGTGGGATGATAAGCAAGTTAATTTATTTGATTTAGTTCCTGCAGAAATTTCCATCGGCATAATTGCCCAAAATAATGGTATTGGATTATTAGCTTTATAAATGATGATACCCAAATATTTTTTAAAATTTCGAAGAACATCGCTGAACTTCTAAATAGTTTTCCTTCGCAAGCCGATGCCGAAAGAGTATATAAAGCTTTCTTGCATCTTCGCAGCCTTTGTGCCCCGGAGAAAGACCCTTTTGACGATTAAAGTCTAACGACCATCTTCAGATTAAACAATGAAACAACTATTCTTTGCAACAATCGTCGCCACGGCAGCACTTTTCATTTCTTTTGCGCCGGACAAAAAAACAGGCATAAATGAAATACAGAAGAATGCAGAGACGTATTATGTGGTGTATGCCACCTGTGCCTGTACACCCGATAAGGAGGGCAAGTTCGATAAGTACCTTTTTGTACGCGAAGTGGTGTATGGCGAATCCCGAAAATTGAGACTTTGGACCTGTCGGTAAATTAAAGAATGTAAAATTAGAAAGTATTGATGAATGTGAGTTAACTATTTCTTATACAAGAGAACAAACAAGTTATAAAAGAACTTTTCCAACCAATATACAGTCCATTAAAAATATTACCGCAAATACTTTTTTAGATGAAATCGAATGTTGGTCTTTTTCGTATGATGCCGAAGTGGTAAAAGTTGAAGATAAAACAGATGATACTTCATACTATACAGATAATGGTTGGGGTATTAGCATTTCTCAGCGCGAAGAAAACCTTCGAAGCAGAATAGAAAAAGCCTTAAAACACCTGGCCACTTTTTGCCCAAAGAAAAAAGAAACATTTTAAAATCAGTTATATGAAAAAATTATTAGTATTAACGCTGCTGTGCATTTTTTGTATGCAGCAAATAAAAGCACAAACCAAAGTGGAAACCATTGCCTGGATAAAAGGAAAGATAGAAAAATATGGTGGTTACGGTAGTGAGCAAATCTCAAATGTTAGTGTAACACCTTGTAAAATCAGTTTTAAAGGAGTTAGACATTTTAAAGTAGTTAACAGCTTTGATTGTGTTACAAACTATAGCTTCGATCCTGGAAAAACAACGAGTTGGCGTATCGCCACTGATGGGATTTATGCCGATTCAAACATTATAAATCTTGATTATAGCGGATCATCGGGAAATTGTTTTGATCCATTTGAAGAAGAAGAAGAGAATCCAAAAACATCCAATATTTTAAACATAAAAAATGGGGAACAGGATCTACACAAAAACATGGCAAAAGCATTGACACATTTAGCTACATTCTGTGAATGAGATAAAAAGTGAATAATTACTATACCATAACACTTTGCTAAGATTCAAAAAAGATCTGTTATGAAATTACTTTTAAAAATAGGTATCATCCTCTGTACCGGAATGATGGTACAGAACGCCCAAGGACAGTCACACAACACCAATTGTCCGCAATGTGCTTACAGTAAAAACAAGGTTAAAGATCCTACTAAGATCGGCACCGCTGATGAAAGTTGTGGTTGTACAGCATGTGGTGAAAAAAAGAAGAAGGAAAAAACCGCAAAACAGGCTGAGAAGAAAAAGCGGCAAGATCTGCTTGCATCAAAACACAAAGCAGAGAAAGAAGCTAAACAAAAAGCGTTTTTAGCGGAGCAAAAAAGAAAGCAGGAGGAAGCGTCAAAACCAAAATCCGGAGAAGTGGTAATTAATGCGCAGCCAAAAAGTATGGTAACTTCTAAACCGGACAGGAAAAAGTCCGCAGATACAAACGGAAAATTTTTGAGAGGTGCAGATTACAAGTTGTATAATGAAAACTTGGAAGAAATCCAGCGGCCAGCTGATGGGGATGCCAGAATTATTTCCAGAACTTTCGGAACGTTCAGAATTGATGGCAAATCTATTGCTCGTTATCTCCATCCAGCTGAAATAGGAGTGATTCAATACCAAGCTACCAGTATATCTAAAACCTGTAATGGATTCCATTTGAATAATTGGGATATTATTGATAATCATTGGCAAACTTTGTTCAATGATGAGACTGTAAATTACATTGAACATTTTTATGAAAACTGGTTTCTTGTAGGGTATCTGCCATGCGAAGAGTATAAATCCAAATATACTAATACTTTTCATAAATCAGTTAAGTTATATAATGTGTCCACTCAAAAGTTTCATGAGATTAAAATAGATGCCCCTTTCTTTCTCATTGAAATAACACCCACAAAAGGCCTGCATCATAATGGAGATGGCATGTCTGTATTTCACAATAAACATTATTTGTCTGGCGCATACAATCACGAGGATGTAACAACGACTTATGTCTGGGGAAAGAGTGTAAAGCATGGTGCTTTCGAGTTGCTTTTGGACGATAAATCGGGAGGCCGGGAATTCTGGAAAGCTGGGTTCATAATGTATGTAAGGAACAGTGAGTCAAACCCTAACAAGGGATATTATATTGGTTACATCATGGACGAAAATAACAAATTCAAATCTTTTGCGATTTCAGGCGATGAAAGAAATAATTATTATCATAAACCGCCCGAATGAAGTTTCAGAATCCGACGGCTCTTTGATCACCTTCAAACGCAAATCTGGTAAATAGTATAAAATAAATCTTCAACACTCTACATAATAAAAATGATGAAAGCAATACCCGTAATGTTCGCAATGCTCCTCACCATAACGGTCAGCTCCCAGGATATTCCTTTTGAGAAATTAGATTCGCTTTCCGTTGTGATTTCAGACTTAGAAAAGAAAACCGATGGGAAAGAATATAAAGATGTGGAAAATCAAATTTATACATTAAGTTTTCCCGATGAAAATTTCAAAGTATGGACCTATAACCGACTGGCAACAAAAGCGGTATATCAAAAAAACAACAACGGAGAAATACTTTTGCTGACAGAGAATATTGATTTCAGCAAAGCAACAGGAATATCAGTGGCAGAAGATTACAAAGGTGTAGCATCTATAAAGGTCGATTTTCCCGAAGGACATTTACAAACACAGATCATTAAAGATGGTGAAATCCTCAATACCCAGCCAGTAAACCACCTTGAATTTTTCTGTCCGTATGGCACAGTTGACCAAGATAAAAAATTTCTGTTTGACAAAATGTACGACCTGCTGTATGGTCTTTCTACGCAATTAAAAATAGAGAAAAAGCTCATGACGGAAATTGACGTGAAGAAGGAATTAGCAGATTGGGCGAAGCTGAATAGTGTAGACTTTATTAATAAATATCCGAATTCACTTCACACAGCACAAGCGCGGTTAAATGCAGAACAGAAGGAGAAGGAAAACAAAGAGTTGCAAAAGAATCAGAATTATATCAATCAGCTTGCTGACAAGTATAAATTTAAAAGGGGACTCACTACTAATGAATTTAGTTCACTAAACCCGGAAGCAGCATTTTTATTCCGAAAAAAAGGTTTTGATGATGGGAATATATCCACTTACAACAATATCCGAGGTATGGGCAAACCCTATCCAGAAGGACCCCTTGTTGCACAAGTCAGTTCTTCCGTTGTAACGCTTTTGCAACATGTAACACATTGCGGTAAGGAGGCAAGTACGCCGGCGGATATAGATGCGTTTAATGCAGAGATAATTGCCAACATTGACAGTAAATACGTTAAAAAGACCGAGAATGGATACAAAATTGACGTACCAAAGGCAAATGCCAAAATAGAATTGTACAGGATGGATTATAATAAATGGACAGCGAATTATATTTCTTTTGAATAAAGCCAGGTACTACACCCACCCTTCTTTCGTTGCTTTGACCAGAAGATCTGGAACATTGATACAGCCGGACTTTTGTAAAATGTTTTTCCTGTGATTGCGCACCGTGTGGATGCTGCGGTTCAGTTTCTGTGCAATGGCTTCGCTGGTGAGCCCCAGTACCATCATAGAGAGTATTTCTCTTTCTTTTTCAGAAAATGGATTTTCCTCGCTCATTACATTGTAATACGAAGGTTGTCCCTCTAACCCAATGAAATGCAGCTGAGAATCGCTCTGGTTTTTTACATGGGAAATATCCGAATGGATGACTTTGGTTTTTACTAAATTCCCATCCACCATCTCGTAGGCAAACGCCTGCTGCAGTATTCGGACATAAGCTCCGGAACTGGTTTTTAGCCTGAAATCATGCACGATGTAATACTGATCCTGAAGTTCGGTTGGCAGTTCGCGACAGAATTCCAGGGCTCTGGTTTCGTGAGCGATGAACTTTTCTTTATCTTCAGAATGAATGATCTCAAACAGAAATTCGATGGTGAAGTCTTCCGGTTCATAGCCCAGAACCTTCTGCATTTCGGGATTTACAAAATCGATCCGCGCGGTGATACAGTTATAAATAAAAGAATAAATCCGGAACGGCACCACATTTTTACTAGTCAGAATTCCATGTTCGAAATCAGGATTATTTTCATGCGCAAAAATTTCAACTCCCTTTCCTAATAGCTCCTTCAGTTTCATTATGTACCGATTTTAAATATAGATGTTCGCCCGAAACTCATTCCGCTTTTTAAAGTTTCTGATGATGAAAAGACTACTCTGCGTTATAAGGGTTCAATATATAAAATTATTTATAGAAAAAAGGAAAAGCAGATAAATCTCATAAAACAGCCTGCAACATCTCTGTAGGCTTAGATCTTATATACTCTTACTCACCCGGATCCTCCTGATAATTTTTATTGTTTTCCCAGGCATCGTCGTAGGCTTTGTGCTGGTTTTCCCACGCATCGGGTGGTGATGCATTCTTCATGGTGTTCAGGAAACCGTCGCGGGTCGCTTCTTCGTTGCGGCTGCGCATTTCGCGAAGATATTCCTGCGCTTTCTTATTGTATTCTTCCAAGGACTGGTTCGGGCTGTTGGCTTTATTGCTTTCGATATTACTGAAGTCCTGTGACCGCTTAAACTGATTGTTATCCATAATGTTGTTATTTAAAAATTGTTCTGTAAAAATAGATTCTACAAAAATAATTTTCATTACAGCATCTTTTTATATCGTTACAGTATATTCAGCAGATAATAAAGTCATTGGGTATTGTTCAGCATGGGAACGAACTTGTAAATTCCGAACGCCTCCTTTTCGATTTCCGTTGCGGATATTTTGGTAAAACGGTACAGCACCTGCTGATCCTGTGCACCTAAGGGAATCACCATTTTTCCCCCAATCCGCAATTGTTTAAGGAGTTCCACCGGAAGTTCTTCCGCACCACAGGTCACGAGAATTTTGTCGAAAGGCGCAAAAGTGGGCAGTCCGGCGAAGCCGTCACCGAAACTCTGAAACCGGGGTTTCAGGTGGAGTTCCGAGAGTTTTTTCCGGGAAAAATCAAAGAGGTCTTTCTGCCTTTCCACGGTGAAGACCAACATTTTCATGGCCACCAATACCGCAGTCTGGTAACCGCAGCCGGTTCCAATTTCCAGTACTTTTTCCCCTTCCTTTAATGCTAAGAGTTCGGTTTGTTCCGCGACCGTCGAAGGATGGGAAATGGTTTGCTGCGCTGCAATCGGAAAAGCCCGGTCTTCGTAAGCAAAATCTTCAAAAATACTCTCTATAAACAGATGCCTCGGCACTTCATTCATGGCCGTCAGTACTTTTTCATCTGAAATCCCTGCCCGCCGTAGATAGGCAATCAGCTGTTTACGTTTCCCCTTGTGTAAAAATGAGTCCTGCATGATGATCAAAAGCTTTACAAAATAACAAAACTAAACCTTTTCCCACGGAAAAGCAACTTCAACTTTCGCCGGTCTGCTTCTGCAAATCGCCTCAAATGATTATCTTTGGGCAAACTAAAAATATGCTGAAAGCAGGCTTGGTGGGCGCAGGGCATTTGGGTAAAATTCATTTGAAACTGCTGGCCCAATCGGAAAAATACGAACTCGTTGGTTTTCATGATGTGGATGCAGACAACGGCAAAAAACTGGAAGCCGAATTCGGATACCGGTATTTTGTCGATTTCGACGAGCTGTTGCAACATATCGATATGCTGGATATCGTAACGCCAACGTTGTATCATTATGATTACGCTCTGAAAGCGATTGAAAACCGGAAACATTTTTTCATTGAAAAACCCGTTACCCAAACCCTGGAAGAAGCCGAAGAGATTCTTCAGAAATGCCAAGAATTTGGCATTAAGGCACAGGTAGGCCATGTGGAACGCTACAATCCGGCTTTTATCGCCACGAAAGAATACATCAACAACCCGATGTTTATCGAGATTCACCGTCTGGCAGAATTTAATCCGCGCGGAACCGATGTTTCAGTTGTTCTCGATCTGATGATTCACGATCTGGATATTCTGTTGAGCCTGGTAAAATCGAAGGTAAAAAACATTCATGCTTCGGGAGTTTGTGTGGTTTCCAAAACGCCTGATATCTGCAATGCCCGTATTGAGTTTGAAAACGGCTGTGTCGCGAACCTTACCACTTCCAGAATCTCGATGAAAGCCATGAGAAAGTCGAGGTTTTTCCAGCAGGACGCCTATATTTCCGTGGATTTTCTGGAGAAAAAAGCAGAAGTGATCCGGATGAAAGAAGCGCCGGAAGTTTCCACTCCTTTTGACATGATTATTGAAAATGCCGACGGAGAGAAGAATCAGATTCTTTTTGAATATCCGAATATTCAGCCGAACAACGCCATTCTGGACGAACTGAACTCTTTTGCAGATGCCGTAACCGAAAATAAAAACGTAGAAGTTTCGTTAGAAGACGGTACCGAAGCTTTAAAAGTAGCTTTGGAGATTATGAAAATGATTTCATACTAATTAAAAATCTTATTTTAAATCCTGCGAATGCTCAAGAATGTTACAGCCTTTTTATTTATTCTGATTTCAGGTTTGGTTTTCGCTCAACAGCAATGGAACGTTCGTTTTTATCATGAAACCGAGGGTCAGGAAGCTGTTATTTATGCTGATAATCCTGAAATAATGCCGATGTCGGCTCAGCTCACCTATACACTTCAGAATATGAAATCCACGCTTCCTTCCGAAACTACGGTGGTGCTTCCGCCATTATCTGAAAAGACAGAAATCATGCGGCTTACGAAAATAAAACAAAATGCATCCAACCGTTTTTCATATCAAACCTTGATCAATTTCGGTAATGTACTGTTAAATGAATATGACGAAAACCACCTCTATTCACTTCCTTTTGAAACCGGGAAAACGCAAATGATTTTCCAGGGATATAGAGGAAAACTTTCTCACCATAACGCTGATGCTTTGGATTTTGACCTGAATGTGGGCGATAAAGTATTCGCGGCGCGCGGCGGTCTGGTCGTTGAAGCAGTGGAAAACAACACCCGAAACTGTCCGGATATTTCCTGTGCGAAATTCAACAATTACATCTTGATCCTTCACAGCGACGGCACCTTTGCAGAATACAGCCACCTGAAACATAACGGTTCCGAAGTGCAGAAAGGCGATGTTGTGGAACAGGGACAATTCATTGGATACAGCGGAAATACGGGATATTCTACAGGGCCGCATCTGCATTTTTCGGTTTTTATCAATCGGATTGACGGGAAAAGAGATTATCTTAAAACAAAATTCCAAACAGCGGAAGTTCCTGAAGGCGAGTTGCTGAAAGAAAAACAAAAGTATCGGCGGGATTACTAGAAATTCCTTATCTTCATACGGTCGTATTGTTTATATCTCTGATCATTTTCATTATTTATGAAGCAAATCCGAAACGATATTTCACGCCTACAAGATCTCCTTTCCTACCAGATTATGCACACCCGGGAAGAAGAGTGTTTTAATGAACTGGCTCAGCTGGTATCTTTTATCTGTGATGTTCCTGCCGGGCTGATAACTTTTATTGATGATAAAGTACAGTGGTATAAAGCCAAAGTAGGTACCGAAAATACAGAAGTTCCCTATGAACAGACCATCTGTCAGTATGCTCTCATAGAAGATGATCTGTTGGAAATTCCTAATACACTGGAGGATGCACGGCTGTTGGACAATCCCAATGTACAGCAGGAAAACGGCGTACGGTTTTATATTGGTGTTCCGCTGCGCAGTGCTTCCGGACATATCATCGGTACGGTGTGCGCGTTCGATATGGTGCCGAAAACACTGACAAAGGAACAGAAAGAATCCCTGAAAATCGTAGCCCGGCAAACGATGCATCTCTTGGAACTCACCAAAAGAAACCGGGAACTTGAGAATGAAATCAGTCAGATTCTGGAAGAAAAAATAGAAAAAGCACAGGTTCAGATCAGGCAGGTAGAAGAAGCTTATAACACGCTGTTCCGCGCGATAGATAAATCCAACCCGGTTATTGAATTTTCTCCGGAAGGTACAATACTTTATGTGAACCGGCAGTATGAAGAAATTCTGGGATATACTTCAGAAGAACTAATAGGCATGCCCCACAGTATACTCCTTATGGAAGAAGATCTGGCTCACAATACTGGTTTCTGGGAAGCGCTACAACGGGGAGAATTTCAATCCGGAATATTCCGAAGGCTGCATAAAGACGGTTCTGTGCTCTGGATTTACGCTACTTACAGCCCTATTCTGAATGAAAATGACGAAGTGATCAAAGTAACCAAAATCGCCAGAAACATCACCTTGGAAATTGCTGCCAATGAAAATCTGCAGGAATCTAAAAGACTTGCAGACGAGCTGAGTATTCAGAAAGATCGCTTTATTGCCAATATGAGTCACGAAATCCGCACCCCCATCAACGCCATCCTGGGTTTTACCGAAATACTGCTGGAAGAAGAAACAGAAGAAAAGAAACTCAATTATCTTAAATCTGTAAAAAATGCCGGCGATAATCTCTTGTATCTGGTGAACGACATACTGGATTTTTCTAAGATTGAAAGCGGACATTTTCAGGCAGAGAGCAAAACATTTCCTTTATGCAATACCATTAAAAATACTTTTTATCTTCTGGAAGTATCGGCAAAGAAAAAAGATATTATATACCAATATTTTATAGAAGAAGATGTGCCAGACTGGATCACCGGCGACCGCCTAAGGCTGTCACAGATTCTGCTGAATCTTCTGAACAATGCCATCAAATTTACTGCAGAAGGCGAAGTAAGTTTACGGGTTTCACTTCTAGACAACTCCACCTTGAAATTTGACATCCGGGATACTGGTATCGGCATTCCGGAAGATCAGATCGACACGATTTTCGACCGGTTCCGTCAGGCAGAAGAAAGTACTTCAAGAAAATATGGCGGCACAGGTCTGGGACTCAATATTTCAAAACAGCTGGTAGAAAAACAGAACGGAAGGATATGGGTAAAAAGCGAACTGGGAAAAGGGTCTGTCTTTTCCTTCATTCTACCTTTCGAAAAAGCCGAAGACAATACTGAAGATACAGAAGAGAAAAAGGAGAGTTTACCGAAGTTGAAACTCGGAACACGGGTGCTCCTCTGTGAAGATAATGAGCTGAACCAAAAACTCATGCGCGCCCTGTTTACCGATACCGACTACCTCCTCGACATTGCAGAAAACGGAATAAAAGGTTTGGAACTGCTCCGCAATAACAGTTATGATCTGATACTGATGGATATACAAATGCCCGAAATGGACGGGTATGAAACCACCAGAATTATTCGCGATGAAATGAAATTAAATCTTCCTATCATCGCAATCACCGCTCATTCCACTGAAAATGAAAAGGAGAAATGTCTTAAAATCGGAATGAACGAATGCCTGTCAAAACCTTTTCAGAAAAAAGTACTTTTTGATCTTATCCATTACTGGTCTAATCAGCCAACTATTGCGGATCATGAAAACCGGGAAGTGCTCACATCTGAAGTTCCGGTATTACAACTGGATTATCTGAAAGAAATTTCGGTGAATGATGACGCATTTATTGCATCCATGCTGGAAACCTTCACCGTAAATAGTGTGCAAAGTAAAGAAAACATGCAGAAGGCGATAGAAGAAAATGATGCGGAAAGTATCCGGAAAACCGTTCATTCTTTGAAATCATCTTTTGGGGTCATCGGTTCGGATGATACGTTGCTGCAGGCCATTGAAAGTCAGATCATCCTCCAGGAAGATCCCTCGGTTTTACCGTTAATAATGCCGCTTTTGGAACAGCTTTTTCAGCGGATAGACCAAATAAATGAGGAAATCAGTTTTTATTTATCCAAAAAGTCATGAAGAAAATTGTATTGATAGAAGACGAAGAGATTTTAAGGAAATCCTTAGCCCATTTCCTTACTTCCAAAAGTTATCTTGTTTTGGAATTCGACAATGGTCTGGATGCCATCAGTTATATTGAGAAGGAATACCCGTCCATTGATCTCGTAATAACCGATCTGTTTCTGCCGTTCAAAGGTGGCCATCAGGTGGTGCAGGCCTGCAAAGAGATTGAAGGAGCGCAGATGCCGGTGATGGTACTCACAGCCTCCGGAGTAGAAGAAACAGAACTCGATCTGCTGAATATGGGCGCTGATGATTTTATTACCAAACCCTTCAGCCCGTCTGTACTTTTAAAAAGAATTGAAAAACTCATGGCTTGAAATGAAAGATATTAAAATTTATTTTGTTGCCGGTTTTCTGGCACTATCATCAGTTCTTTCCGCACAGGAGAATCCTGATATGGATTTTAAAAAAGCGCAGGAACTGGCCAAAGAACAGCGGTTTTCAGAATCTATTGCGCTGATTCAGCCTCTTCATCTCCTATTCCCCGACAATGCAGATTACACCGTGTATCTGGCATCGCTTTATTTCTGGAATGGAGATTATGATGCTGCGTCAGAATTGCTGAAAAAACTGCGTGCTGAAAACGGATCCAGTAAAGAGGCATTCGACCTGCTGCTGAGAGTACGGATGGGGAATAAAGAATATCATACTGCAATCCAAATGGCCAAAGAAGGGAAACAGAAATTTCCGGAAACTGCCGATTTCTATATTTTGCAGGAAGCTGTGGCACTTGAAAAAACAGGAAAATATTCGGAAGCCCTGACGCTTTTAGACGACCTCAGCAAAACTTCACCGTATTTCAAAGATGCAGAGTATCTGCAAACCGAACTCGATAAGAAGAAAAAAAACAATATTGTTCTCGGACATTTTTTCACCGATTACGACAATGCTCCTCAGGCATATCACATCACTCATCTTGAATATTCACGCCGGTATGAGCGGTTTACTCTGGCAGGCCGCATCAATTATGGACAATCCTATACTGATGAAATACAGGGAGAAGCAGATGCTTATATGAAACTGAATCGTGAAGGTTATTTTTATCTGAATGCGGGCATATCAGGAGGAAAAATATTTCCGCAATACAAACTGGGTGGCGAATATTTTCATGAATTCAAGAAAATAACCGCTTCGCTGGGCGCCCGGTACCTTGCCTTCAATGAAAATAATAAAACACTTTTGCTCACCGGACATGCCGGCTGGAATATAGACACCTGGAAACTGGAATACCGTCATTATCTGTCGGAAAACAACAGCGAATGGCTGTCGTCGGGAATTGTAAACATCAGAAAGAATTTTGAAGCCACAGAATCCTACGCACAACTCGAACTGCAGTACGGAACACTCCCCTATTTCTTTTTGAATAATGAATCCTTACTTCGGCTGAGTGCCTACAGAATCGGAATCAGCTCAAAACTCCGTATTCAGAGAAATTTTTTCATTCATCCCGTGATCATGTATGAACGAGAAGAATTTGTTCCAGATAAATTCAGAAACAGAATAACTGCGCAGCTCAGCCTCAGCAAACGTTTTTAAAAATAAGGAAAAGTGAATCAGTTTCAGCATTACGATTTTCAGTTACAGCTCATTCTGGCGCTTTTGGCGACCTTCATTTTGATGTTTGCTTTGTTTTTTTTTCTGACTTATTACAGCAGATATCGAAGAATTAAAAAAAGCAGAACAAAAATATACTATCAGGAAATTATCGATAAAGTCTTATTTGATCTTCTTTTTGATGAACATACCGATCCGAGCACTGCTGCCGCTATTTTTAAAACGAAAACACAAAACCACCGAATCGCATCGAAACTCGGCTTGAAATCTCTTATGGTTCTTCACAGGAATTACAGCGGCCAGCTGAGATTAAAACTGGAAAGTTTTTACGTACAGAGCGGACTGAGCCAATATTCTTTCAATAAACTCAATTCCCGCGACTGGTCTAAAGTAGTAGAAGGCATCCGCGATCTCTCCACGATGAATCATCAACCTGCCTACAAGGCCATTTCAGATCAGCTTCGGCATCCCAAATTGGTAGTGAGAAGTGAAGCCTTCATTGCTCTTGTCGTATTAAGGGGAACAGAAGAGTTGCAAAAGCTGCGAAACAGTGATCTGTATCTGGATGACTGGGCACAAAGTAATATTCTCTACAACCTGAAACGAACCGCCATGAAGCCACCCACCCATCCGCAGCACCTCCTGGAAAGTCCGAATGAAACCATCCGGCTGCTTGCTGCAAGATTAATAGAATATTATCAGATGTTTCAACATACCGGTGCGATTGAAAATGCGATTGTCACCACGGGAAATAACACGCTGAGAAACAAACTACAGATCGTATTAAACCGAATTAAAAATGAACAGCCATGACAGGTATTGATTGGGTAGATTCCGGAATTTATATTTTCAATTACATTATACTGGCTTTTGCTGTGAGTGTGATGCTTTCGTATATCATTCTGGCTCTTATTTCTGCCACAGCGCTGAAATCATACCACAAGAAAAACCGGTTTGTAAATTACAATGCGTTGCTCTCGCTGAAAGGTGCTCCGTGGATTTCTATCGTAGCGCCGGCGTATAATGAAGGAGTCGTTATTATTGAAAGTATCAACTCGCTTCTGTCGATTAATTACAATAATTTTGAAGTCATCGTAGTGAACGATGGAAGCAGCGACAATACAATGGAACTGCTGATAAACGCTTATCAGCTGGAAGTAACCGATCGTCCGCTCACCTCCGCTATCCCATCCAAAAAAATAAAGGCAGTCTATAAGTCGTCTAACCCAGCGTTTTCCAAACTATTGGTAATTGATAAAGAAAATGGAAAAAAAGCAGATGCCATCAATGCCGGAATTAATGTCTCCAATATGCCCTACGTTGTATGTATCGATGTAGACTGCATTATGGATAAAGATGTACTGCTGAAACTGGCCAAACCATTTCTGGAACAGCACAGCAAAAGAATTATTGCGACCGGTGGCGTGGTGCGTATTGCCAATTCGTGTGTCATTAAAGCCGGAAAACTGATCAAAGTGAACGCTCCCGACAATCTCGTCGCAAGAGCCCAAGTTCTCGAATATCTTAGAGCCTTCCTGTTGGGACGAATGGCCTGGGCAAAACTCGACGGGCTGCTGCTTATCAGCGGGGCCTTTGGGATGTTCGACAGGGAAATTGTCGTGAAAGCCGGCGGTTATGATACGAATACCGTAGGCGAGGATATGGAACTCGTGGTTCGCATGAGGAGATATATGATTGACAATAAACTCGAATACGATGTGAAATATATTCCGGATCCACTGTGCTGGACCGAAGCGCCGGAAAGTTACGAAGTACTTCGCAAACAGCGCAGCAGATGGACCCGCGGAACAATGGAAACACTGTGGATTCACAAAAAAATACTGCTGAATCCAAAATATAAAGTTATCGGAATGGTGAGCTACCCTTACTGGCTTCTGTACGAGTATCTGGCTCCCCTCCTCGAGTTTGCAGGATTCCTGATGTCGGTGCTTTTCGTTTCGTTGGGCATTCTGGAATGGAAATTTTTCCTTCTTCTTTTTGCGATGGTGTACGCTTTTTCAGTCATGTTCTCCATGATGGCGATTTATACCGAAGAAGCAACCTTCCGGAGATACACCACCTTCCGGGATCTTAACAAACTGGTGGCGATTGCTTTTCTGGAACCGCTCTTTTTTCATCCATTCACGGTGTATGCCGCACTGAAAGGCAATTGGGAAAAGATGAAAGGGCAAAAAGGTTGGGGAGAAATGTCACGGAAAGGTTTTAAGACATCCAGCTAAAAGAATCGTATCCCCCCATTTCTCTGAACCCTTCAATTTTATTATCTTTAGGCCTTTCAAAAATCAAATATAAAAACATGAAGAATATTGTTGTTATCGGTGCCGGAACTATGGGAAACGGCATCGCACACACTTTTGCACAAACCAATTTTAAAGTCAATCTGGTGGATGTTTCGCAGGAAGCGCTGGACAAAGGCCTGAAAACCATCAGCACGAATCTGGACAGAATCATTGCCAAAGGCAATCTTACAGAAGAGCAGAAAAACGAAACGCTCGGCAACATCACCACCTTCACCCAGCTTTCTGATGCCTGCGGAAATGCAGATTTAATCGTGGAAGCGGCGACCGAGAATCAGGAATTAAAACTGAAAATCTTTACGCAGATGGACGAACTGGCTCCTGAAAACTGCATTCTGGCGACCAATACTTCTTCTATTTCTATTACCAAAATTGCTGCCGCCACCAAAAGACCTGAAAAAGTGATCGGAATGCACTTTATGAATCCTGTTCCGATCATGAAACTGGTAGAAATCATCAAAGGATATTCTACTTCAAAGGCAACTTTCGATGCGGTATACGAAATGTCGAAAACCTTAGGGAAAGTTCCGGTAGAAGTGAACGATTATCCCGGATTTGTAGCCAACAGAATTCTGATGCCGATGATTAATGAAGCCATTGAAACACTCTATAACGGCGTAGCCGGCGTTGAAGAAATTGATACCGTCATGAAACTCGGAATGGCACATCCCATGGGGCCGCTTCAGCTGGCAGATTTTATCGGTCTGGATGTTTGCCTGGCCATTCTGAACGTGATGTACGACGGTTTCAAAAACCCGAAATACGCTCCGAATCCTTTGTTAGTGAATATGGTAATGGCCGGGAAAATGGGGGTAAAATCCGGGGAAGGTTTCTATGATTATTCTGAAAGCCGAAAAGCCGAAAAAGTGGCGAAGATGTTTTTGAAATAATCTTCTTTTTCCCTTAAATCCTTCTGAGATGAACGGTCTTTCCGGGATGAACAATAACAAAAAGTTGCAACGCGACCACTGGATCATTATTTCAGTGGTTGCGCTCACTATTGTCATGATTGTTCTCCGGATTTTCCTGAACGAAAAAGGTAGAATTTCTCCGGATTCTATACGATTTATGCGTTTTGCGAACGTGCTGCCCGTTATTGATAATACCACCACGCCGCTCGGTTATCCACTGATTTTAAAATTCTTTTCCTATTTCACCTTCAGTGAGTTTTGGAGCAGCAAAATTGTAGGCATTTTATCCTATCTTTCTATAGTTTACTTTGCCTGGAGGAAGAATTTTTACTTCCATGAAGTGGTTCTGACAGGCGGATTGTTCAGTTTTGTGTCCATTTTCGCAGCTACATTGAGCGAATCTTTCACCCTTCCTTTTGTTTTTCTTTTGTTGTATATTTCGCGAGGCGTTATTCATCAGAAGTATAATTTCAGGAAAGGAACGCTTTTGTTAACGCTGTCGCTACTCGCTATTTTCAATGTCAGGTACAGCGGCCTGTTCATCATGGGAGCCTGTTTTCTTTTCGGAGTTCTGAGTTTGAAAAAGAGTTATGGCAAACAATTTATCATCAGCTCACTCATAGGTTTTATATTTATTGTTCTTTACAAGTTTCTGTTCATAGATACGTTTAATGAAACCTATCTGGATGGAGCATTGGAAATTGCCTACTATCCTACTTCCAAACTGATTCCTGAATTTTTCGCGGGTATCGCCACTTCTTTTAATCCTTTTATTCACATGACGGATCCGGGTGGAAGTATTCTGAATATCGGCATTTATGGAATCGGTGCTTTCACAGTGCTGGTTCTGATTTATTTTATGATAAAGAAAAGGGTGACAAAACACGAAATGTTTTTCATCATCACCGGTGTTTCCGGAATTCTCTGTTCCTTTTTTATACAGTATTTTTATGTGGTTGATCCGATTAATTACCGGTTAATATCCATGTTTACTCTGCCTTTGTGGCTGTTCTTTTTCTCTAAAATAAAGCCAATTTTAGGAATGAAAACCTATCTGATCACCTTTTTAAGTATGGGAGTCGGTGTTGCTTTTATGTGGATGGCACGAGGAAATTATCTTGAAAACCGGGCTGAAGCGGTACGATATCTGAAAGCGGAAAATCTGGAAGAAACTCCTTTGCTTTTCTATGCAGAAAATTATGAAGACGGAGAAGCCATTGATCTGGCAGAACTTTTTTCTACTGTACAGTCCAATCTTACCCTTACTTTCAAGAAAGAGGATACACTGAGGCGAAATACGTTAACAAAGCACAAAGTTTTGCAAAAGATTACTCTGGACGAAAACAAATACAGATAAATTATTTATATTTGAAAAAGTTTACAAAACCCAATAAAATGAAATTACCAAAGTTTTTATTAGCAGACAATTCTGAAATGCCAGAGGATCTTTTTGTGGTGCATACAGAATATCCAAGATTCATTCTGAATGTGGAGGAAGAAGAGGTAGAATGGCTGGATGATCTGGATGGAGATGATGAAGAAACCATCGCCAACGAAGCTACCGAAGTAGTAGGAATGGCTCTTAACTGGTGCGACGAAGAGCTCGCCAAATACGACGAAGAAGACGAGGAAGACTAATACATATGAAACGTGTTGCACTTTCCTGTCTGTTGCTTTTTGCGCTTTCCTGTAAAACGGAAACAGAAGATGACGGCCCGGTGGTAAAATGTGACCAGACGACCCTGATTGATCAGTCCGGCTATCCTTCTGCTCCCATTGGAAATGCAACCGTTTCCCAAGCTGTAGTTTCCGGAAACTGCCTGAAAATTTCCTACAGCAGCAGCGGCTGTGATGGCAGTTCGTGGCAAGTACAATTGATGACGGATGGCACTGTGGATCTTTCTACAGTTCCTGCAACCAGAAAATTAAAATTGGTTCTGCTAAGTCAGGAAACCTGTACTGCCGTCATCAATAAAGAGAAGAGTTTCGATATTTCAAATCTTCAGGTCAGTGGTGCGCAATCAGTCGCGCTGAATATAGAAAATAACGGACAGGTTGTGGTGTACCAGTATTAAACACTTAAAAAAACTAAGCCGGAATCCAAAAATTCCGGCTTTTTAATGCTTTAATAGCAATATCGGATTATTGTTTTATAGTGTAGTTTACTCCAACATGAAACCACCTTCCCGGCATCGGAACACCAAAAGCCTCTGTGTACTGCGTATTGGTGAAGTTATTGATCAACACAAAAACATTCAGATTCCGGAATTGATAACTCAGTTTTTCATCCAAAAGATGATAGCTGTATCCGTTGGCCCTTTCCTGATAACGATACACCAGCTGATTGCTGAAATTTTTCAGAAAACGGTTCTCCATTTTGGCTGTGAACTGATGTTTCAGATGATCCATCGCATATCTGGAAAACTCCGTTTGTGTTTTCATCTCAATATCCAGAAAAGTATACCCGGCAGAAATCGCACTTAGAAAACCGTCAAAACGCTGCTCAACTTCCGCTTCGATTCCTTTTGTAGACATTTTCCCAATATTCTCGGCCTGCCATTTTTCGGCAGATTCATTCTTTACCCAATCAATTCCGTTATTCGTTTCGCGGCCGAAAAAACTGGTTTTCAGTTGCGTTTTATTCTTCAGGAATCGATAGCCGGCTTCATACGAAATGGCATTTTCAGGTTTCAGATCCGGATTTCCGGTTTCTGTTCCGCTGACGTAAAACAAATCCGTAAAAGTAGGGATACGGTGCACTTTGGCGATATTTCCAAAGATTTTATGCTGGTCATTCAGCTCAAAACCGACATCCATTCCCGGGTAGAAAAAATCTCCCGCGTTGGAGAAATGTGCCCAGGAAATTCCGGGTGAAATATGTAATCTGTCGTTGATGAAAGAAAAATGATGTTCGGCAAAAAGCTGTGTTAGGAACCGCTCTCTTTGTCCAAGGTTATTGCTCGCCAGAAATTCTTTTCGTAGTTCCACGCCTATTCCAGTAGTTCCCAACGCAGATTTATAATTTCCGTTGATTTCCCCGCCAACGTTGTTTCCGATGTGCATATTGCGGTAAATCTCCGGCTTTTCCCTGTTGAAAAGATATAGGTCTTGCCCGCGACGCCAATACACATTGGAATTTACACTGAATTCTCCGAATTTTTGGCGGTGCATCAGACTGACAACAGAAGCCTGCATTTCCTCATATTGTTCCGTGGCTTGTGGTGAAGCATAAAATCCGTTGGCTCCAAATTTCTTCTCAGAAAATCCTGCCTGAAACTGAAGCGTTCCGTTCCCGAGCTGGTATTGATTCTGATAAAAAGCACTGTTGATTTTGTAATCAGTATTGTGTCTGTAGCCTTCAGATTGTCCGGAATTTACCTGAAATAAATGCGAAAAAACTTCTGTCCCAAACTGCGAACTCAATCCCATTTGTACAGTAGAATAATCACCGCCCTGCGCTGAAATTTTCACATTATTGGTGGATGAAGTTTTGGTGATAATGTTGATCACTCCGGCATAAGCATTGTTCCCAAAACGCCTTGCTGCAGGGCCTTTTATAATTTCGATCCGTTCAATACTGTTCAGATTTACAGGAATATTCAGGGAGTTGTGGCCGGTTTGCGAATCGTTCATCCGAATTCCGTTGATGAGAATCATCGTTTGCTCGAAAGATCCGCCCCGAATTGAAATATCGCTCTGAACGCCGTTGGAACCTCTTCTGCGAATATCCAAACCCACCGTTTGTTGCAGGAGTTCATCAATGCTCGTCGCCGGCGACTGCTGTATATCGGCTTTCGTGATGAGCACCACATTTTCATTTATTTTTTTATACGGCAGATTCATCATCTTGCCATAGATTTCCACTTCTTCAATCCGGGCTTCCTGCTGCTGTCCGTTCATTTTGGAAACGAGCATCAACAGCCCTGCCATTACAATACATTTTTTCATTTATTCCGTATTAATTCAATATCATCCTGCTTCCAGACAGATCTCTTTCGTTTGCCTGTCCACTATTTTTCCGCGCAAATATATTAACACTTTACCAATTTAAAAGCTATACAGTAAATAATATTGTGAGAAACTTCAGAGAAATTTATTACTGAAACCTTGTCCCGATTCTTTGCTGCATTTTCCGTAATTTTGCAGCATGATGATTCCCATGATCAACGAAGATAAAATCGATATAAAAAAAGAAATCTATATAAAGAATGCGCATCTTAACAATCTGAAAAACATAGATGTTATCATTCCTAAAAATAAACTGATCGTCATCACCGGCGTTTCAGGAAGCGGCAAATCGTCTTTGGCTTTTGATACTCTTTATGCAGAAGGGCAGCGCCGGTATGTGGAAAGCCTGAGTTCTTATGCCCGTCAGTTTCTTGGGAAATTGGAGAAACCAAAAGTGGACGATATCAAAGGACTGGCACCTTCTATTGCGATTCAGCAAAAGGTAATTTCTTCCAATCCTCGGTCTACGGTAGGAACTTCCACAGAAGTTTATGATTATCTGAAACTGCTTTTTGCCCGCATCGGACGCACCTATTCGCCGGTTTCGGGTGATGAAGTGAAGAAAGATAATGTGACGGATGTTATTGATTATATTAAAAACCAAAGACAGGAAAGCCTTTTCGCGCTTCGGGCACCTTTGGCATTTGAAAAAGAAAAATTCAATGAAACCCTGAATACACTGAAAGTTGCCGGATTTACCCGTTTGGATATTAACGGCAATACGGTAGAAATTGAAGATCTGGAGAGCTTTGGTTTTGTTCCCGAGGAGAATATGGAAATTCATTTGTTGGTAGACCGTTTCAGTTATGAAGAAGATGAAAGTTTCCTGCAGCGTCTGGCCGATTCTATTCAGATTGCTTTCTACGAAGGCCATGGCTATTGTTCATTGAAAAATACCGAAACAAATACGGTAAAGGAATTTTCAAACAAATTTGAGTTGGACGGCATTGAATTTTCTGAACCGAATGTCCATTTTTTCAGTTTTAATAATCCTTACGGCGCCTGTCCGGAATGTGAAGGTTACGGAAAAATCATCGGTATAGACGAAGATCTTGTAATTCCAAATAAGAATTTGTCGCTTTTTGAGGAAGCGGTAGCCTGCTGGAAAGGCGAAAGCATGAGCGAATGGAAAAACGCTTTTATTAAAAGAACCGGAAAAGAATTCCCTGTTCACAAGCCTTATTTCCAATTGACCAAAGACCAGAAAAACCTGCTTTGGAAAGGAGATGGGAGCCGGAATTTCCCTTCTATTTCTTCGTTTTTCAAAATGGTAGAAGAAAATCTGTATAAAATTCAGTACCGGGTAATGCTGTCGCGGTTTCGCGGAAAAACAACCTGTCCTACGTGTGAAGGGTTACGATTACGGCCCGAAACAGAATGGGTGAAAATCAGCGGACACACCATACAATCGATGATTGATCTTCCGCTTGATGAACTTTTACCCACCATTGAGTCTCTGAAACTGTCTGATTATGAAATCCATGTCGCCAAACGACTGCTGTACGAAATTTCTACACGTCTTTCGTTTCTCCTGAAAGTAGGTTTGGGTTATCTGACGCTCAACAGAACTTCCAACACACTTTCCGGCGGCGAAAGCCAGCGGATTAATCTGGCTACGAGTTTGGGCAGTTCGCTGGTTGGTTCTATTTATGTTCTGGATGAACCTTCTATTGGCCTCCATTCACGCGATACCGAAAACCTGATTACCGTTCTGAAAAACCTGCGGGATTTGGGAAATACCGTTATTGTGGTAGAACATGACGAGGATGTGATGCGTGCTGCCGATTATATTATTGATATCGGTCCCGAAGCCGGTTATTTAGGCGGAGAGCTGATGTTTGCGGGAAATTTTGAAGAACTTAAAAATGCGGATACCCTTACTTCCCACTACCTTACGGGAACATTGGAAATAAAAGTTCCTGAAAAACGAAAAACGCCAAAAGAATTTGTTAAAGTTCGCGGAGCCCGGCAGAATAATCTTAAAAATATAGATGTAGATATTCCTTTGGAATGCCTCACTGTGATCACCGGGGTTTCGGGCAGCGGAAAATCAACGCTGATGAAAGAAATTGTCTCGAACGACATTCAGATGCAGCTGGGAAAAGGAGGCAAAAAAGGAGATTACGATTCGGTGGAATTTAATAAAAAAACCATTCAGAATATTGAGATGATCGACCAGAACCCGATTGGAAAATCTTCACGTTCCAATCCGGTGACTTATCTGAAAGCCTATGATGATATTCGGGATCTTTTTGCAAAGCAGAAACTGGCCACAATGATGGGTTACAAATCAAAACATTTCTCCTTCAACGTGGACGGTGGCAGGTGCGAAGACTGCAAGGGTGAAGGCGTCATCAGCGTTTCCATGCAATTTATGGCAGATATTGAACTGGAATGTGAAACCTGCAAAGGAACCCGTTTCAAAAGTGAAATTCTGGAAGTAAAATATGATGATAAAAACATCTCCGATATTCTCCACATGACCGTGGATGAAGCGCTTATTTTCTTCCATGACAACAGCGAAAATAAAATCGTTACCAAACTCACACCCTTGCAGGATGTGGGATTGGGTTATTTACAGTTAGGACAAAGTTCTTCCACCCTTTCCGGAGGAGAAGCACAGCGGATCAAACTCGCCTCATTTCTGGTGAAAGGAGCGACTACCGAGAAATCCCTATTTATTTTTGATGAACCTTCTACAGGACTTCATTTTCATGACATCAACAAATTACTGAAATCATTTCAGGCACTCGTGAATTTAGGACATTCGATTATGGTAATTGAGCACCATCCGGATATTATTAAATTCGCAGACTATCTTATTGATATTGGCCCCGATGCCGGAAAATACGGCGGAGAAATTGTTTTTGCCGGAACTCCTGAAGATTTAATCCATATAGAAGCATCGCATACCGCACGTTATCTGGCAGAGAAATTGTAAAAAATCAACTCGCTCAATTTACGAATCATCACCCCCTTCAAGTGATGATTTTTTTGTTTTAAAACCAATAAACTTGTAGTTTACTACAATATACTTAGTATAATATTATCCTTATTTTATTATGAAAGAATGATAATTGGGATTAAAATCGTATATTTGCAAACAATTAGTATATTATTAAACTATTAATGAATTACGAGTTATTAAAAAATGTCATTGATCTTGTTCAGGAATTTGAAGAAGAAAACACACAGCCATTAAAGTATCAAAATGATGTCAAAGGATTTCAGGAGTGGATTACGGACCGGGAAACCAATAAGCCGGAACCGCAATGGGAAGGGAAAGAATTGGGCAGAAGTGCGGAAAGTGTGATCAACACGCTCATTGTCCACATGAACCGGTATGCAAAAAGTTATTCAAAATCTGTGATTCACGATTCGGAATTCTCCACACAGGAAGATTTCATTTATCTAATCAACCTGAAAGCTTTCGGTGCGATGTCGAAAATGGAACTTATTAAAAAAAATATCCAGGAAAAACCTGCCGGAATGCAGATTATAAACCGGCTGATTTCAAACGGCTGGGTAACGCAAACGACGTCGGAAAAAGACAAAAGGAGCAAAGTCATCAGCATGACAGCCGCTGGTGAAAAAATACTGCAGGAACATATGGATAAAATCCGGAAGGCCACGCAAATTGTCACAGGAAACCTGAATGATACGGAAAAAATGGAACTGATCCGGCTGTTAACTGCGCTGAATGATTTCCATCTTCCGCTGTATCAGAAAAATATACCGCCGGAATTACTTCTGGAAGAAGCTATAAAAACCTCAGAAAAGAAAGAAGAAAAAGAATGAAAATAGCCATTATTGGAGCCGGATTTTCCGGGCTTTCCGCCGCTGCCTATCTCGCCAAAGCAGGACATAAAGTTCATGTTTTCGAAAAACACAACCAACCTGGAGGCCGCGCACGACAGTTTACGACAGCAGAAGGCTTCGTGTTCGATATGGGACCCAGCTGGTATTGGATGCCGGATATTATCGAGAATTTTTTCCAGGATTTCGGCCGTACCACTTCCGATTTTTTTGAACTCATTCCTTTAAATCCGCAGTTTGAAATGGTATTTTCAGACGGAATTACAGGCATTCCTGCAGATGATGAGGAGATGAAAAAGCTATTTGAAGAAATGGAACCCGGTGCCGGTGAAAAACTGGACGCTTTCATGAAAGCTGCACAGTTCAAATACGAAGAAGGAATGGGGAAATTCGTGATCCTTCCCTGCCACAGCTGGCTGGAATTCGCTACGCCACAGATTGCGCAAAATGCATTGAAGCTCGATCTTCTAACCAATTTCCGGTCGTATGTAAAGAAATATTTCAAGCACCCCAAGCTGAGAGCACTGATGGAGTTCCCGGTCATATTTCTTGGAGCATCGCCCGAAAAAATACCCGCCTTATACAGCCTGATGAACTACGGAGGCTATGCTCTCGGCACCCATTATCCGCAAGGCGGTTTTTATAAACTGGTGGAAGCTATGGAAAGCATTGCTTTAGAAGCGGGAGCTCAGTTTCATTATAACGCCTGTGCAGAGAAAATTAAAAGTGAAGAGAAGCGAGTGAAATCCATCACCGTCAATGGTGAGGAACTTGAATTTGATGCCGTCATCGGTTCTTCAGATTATCATCATACCGAAAGTTTGCTCGAAGATACTCATGCCAAAAACTATTCTGAATCGTACTGGGAAAAAAAGACTTTTGCTCCTTCGTGTCTTATTTATTATCTCGGTTTCAATGAGAAAATTCCGAATTTAAAACACCACACCCTGTTTTTCGAACATGATCTGGATGTTCATATCGATGCTATTTATAAGGATAAAAAATGGCCGGAAGAGCCCCTCTTTTATGCCTGCTGTCCTTCGAAAACAGATCCTTCCACCGCTCCGGAAGGGAAAGAGAACCTTTTTCTGCTGATGCCTTTGGCCACAGGAATTGAAGATCACGAATCCTACCGTGAAGAATATCTGAACAGGATGCTCCGCCGTGTTGAAAAACTGACCGGCATGAAGGATTTACACACTAAAATTGAATATAAAAGGAGCTACTGCGTTTCGGATTTTATCCATGATTATAACGCCTATGGCGGTAATGCCTACGGACTTGCCAATACGCTCTCTCAAACTGCGGTACTGAAACCCAAGCTCCGGAACAAAAAATTGAAAAACCTGTTTTATGCAGGACAGCTCACCGTTCCCGGCCCCGGCGTTCCTCCGGCGATTATTTCAGGGAAAATTGTGGCCACAGAAGTTAATAAATTACAAAAAAAACAATATGAAAAAACTATTTGACGAACTCTCGACCGAAGTGAGCAAGAAGACCACGCGAAAGTACAGCACCAGTTTTTCGCTTGGAATTCTCGCCCTGAAACCTTCCATCCGGAATGCGATTTATGCCATCTACGGCTATGTAAGGTTGGCGGATGAAATTGTAGACAGTTTTCACGGATACGATAAAAAAAAGTTACTGGAACGGTTAAAAAAAGAAACCGAAACTGCGTTACAGGAAGGCATATCTCTGAATCCGATTCTCCATTCGTTTCAGGACAGCGTGAAAAAATATGACATTGAAGAATCGTTGATTTGGCATTTTCTTTATAGTATGGAAATGGATCTGGAACCTCTGCAATACACTTCTAAAGAATATGAGCGATACATTTACGGTTCTGCAGAAGTAGTCGGGTTGATGTGTCTTCAGGTGTTCACAGAAGGGCGGAAACACCAGTATGAAGAGCTGAAACCTTATGCACAAAAACTGGGATCAGCTTTTCAGAAAGTCAATTTCCTTCGGGATCTGAAAGATGATTATCATGTATTGGGACGAACGTATTTCCCGAATATTGAACTCAGTATTTTTGACGGGCAAACGAAGGATGAAATTGAAAGAGAAATTGCAAGCGAGTTTAAAGAAGCGCTTTCCGGAATCCGAAGACTTCCTTCTTCTTCCCGATTCGGGGTTTATCTTGCATACAAATATTATCTGGAACTGTTCAGAAAAATAAAGAACAAGACGCCTGAAAAAATCATGGAGGAACGCATCAGAATCCCCAATTATCACAAACTTTCACTTACGCTGAAAAGTTATATCCGATACAAAACCACCATGTTATGATGAACTTTGCCACGCTTTGGATTTGCTTTGCTTTATTAGGTTTTCAGTCATCGACAATGGAAACGGATCTTACACAACTGCGTAAAAATTATACGAAAGTGGTGACAGACAAAAACCTTTGTGACCGGCTCATTCAAACGCTGGAAAAACACAACAACAGTGCGACACAAGTGGCGTATCTGGGAGCTTTGCAAACCATCTGGGCGAAACACACTCCCAATCCTGTTTCTAAACTCTCCACTTTCAGGCGTGGAAAAAACAATCTGGAAAAGGCTGTAAAAAGCGAACCAAATAATATAGAAATCCGCTTTCTGCGCCATTCGGTACAGAAAAATATTCCTAAATTTCTGGGTTATTCTGAGCATATCGAAGAAGACAGACGCTTCCTTCAAAAAAACAAACACCATGTAACGGATCCCGATCTGAAAAATCTTATAGAAGAAACTTTACTTTTAAAAAATACATAAAATGCTGATCAATATCCTCACCGTTATCACCGTATTTATTCTGATGGAAGGCGCTACCTGGCTGATTCACAAATACGTCATGCACGGTTTTTTGTGGATGCTTCACCGGGATCACCATGACCACAGCAGCGATGGAGCTTTCGAGCGAAACGATTTATTTTTCGCCATTTTCGCCCTTCCCACGATTGCGCTCATGTATTTCGGATCGCTCAAGGGATTTAATACTCTTTTCTATATAGGCCTTGGAATTATGCTGTACGGGATGGCGTATTTCTTCGTTCATGATATTTTTATTCATCAGCGTTTCAAAGTATTAACCCATACCAAAAACCCTTATTTTCTTGCATTGAGAAGGGCGCACAAACAACACCACAAACATCTGGGAAAAGAAGAAGGGGAATGTTTTGGATTTCTTATCGTTCCAATGAAATATTTTAAAATGTACCGAAAAGCCAAATCATGATGAAAGAATACACCTATTTACTCGTCCTTTTTTTCACGATCATCATCTGCTTTATCGCTTCTTTCGACCGGCGCATCCGGTTTTACCGATATTTTGGGATTTTCTTACTGGCTGTTACGGTGGTCGCCATTCCTTTTATTCTCTGGGATATTTGGTTTACTGCGCACGGTGTCTGGTGGTTTGATACTCAGTATACTTTGGGAATTACCTTCTGGGGGTTGCCGATGGAAGAATGGCTGTTCTTTTTTCTGATTCCGTTTTCCTGCATTTTCACGTATTACTGTATCGAGAAGTTTTTTGACATCAGCTGGGCCAATAGTTTTAACAATTTGATTGTGTTCGTAGCAGTGATTATCTGTTCAGTTATTGCCCTGATTCATTATGATAAAATTTATACGCTGGTGACTGCGGTTGCCACAGTTGCCACGCTTATTTACCTTCATTTTATTTCAAAAAGAGAATGGATCGGAAGTGCTTTGCTGGTTTTCACCATCCTTATGCTGGGCTTTTTTCCGGTGAACGGTGTGCTCACTGGCACAGGTTTGGATTCTCCGATTGTCAACTACAACCCGGGTGATTTTCTTGGAATCCGAATTCTGACGATCCCGGTGGAAGATGCCGTTTATGGCTACACCCAGTTTTTATGGGTACTGTACTTCTTCAAAAAAATTAAAAAATTATACTATAATGAAAAAGATTCCCATATTCCTGATATTAGTGAGCGCACTGATCCTGACGGCATCATGCAGTTCCATTCCTGAAAAAGCTGAACCAGTGACGAATTTCCAGAAAGACCGCTATCTGGGAACTTGGTATGAAATCGCCAGATTTGATTTCAAGCACGAAAGAAATATGAACAACACGATCGCTCAGTACAGCCTTAACGATGATGGAAGCATTCGTGTTCTGAACAGCGGTTACAATTACAAAGAGCAAAAATGGAAACAGGCCGAAGGTAAAGCGAAATTTCGCGGAGACGAAACGGTAGCCGCTTTAAAAGTCAGTTTTTTCGGGCCGTTTTATTCCGGTTATAATGTGATTGCACTGGATGAGAATTACCAATACGCTTTGGTGGCCGGCAAAGACTTGGATTATCTCTGGATCCTTTCCCGCACACCTGCCCTTCCTGAAAACATTAAAAACGATTATCTGAAAAAAGCTCAGGAAGTGGGTTATGACACTTCGCGGTTCGTCTGGGTAGAGCACGATAAGAAGAATCCGAATTTGAAATAGCTTTCAATAGAAATCCTATCTCCCCAAAACGTACACCGCCGGAATTTTATGAAGTTGCGGCGGTTGTTTTTTCCATTGTTTTATCGTCCGTGTTTTGATGAATTCGCGAGAAGGATGGTTGATATTGGCGGCGATACAAAGCTTCGTGTCCGGAGAAAGGATGTTGCAAAGATCTTCAAAAAGTTGCTGATTCCGGTACGGCGTTTCCATGAAAATTTGTGAAGCTCCGGTTTTCTGCACCTGATTTTCAAGCCAGATAATTTTTGATTTTTTTTCGGATTTATCTATCGGAAGATATCCGTGAAACGCAAATTGCTGTCCGTTGAATCCACTGGAAATTAAAGCAAGAATAATAGAACTTGGCCCATTTATCGGGATGACCTGAACATCATTCTCATGACACCAAGCCACCACAGTATTTCCCGGATCCGCGATGCAGGGCAAACCCGCTTCTGACAACAACCCGAAATCTTGGTCTTTTTTTAACAAAACAAAAGCTTCCTGAAGTAATGCAGGATCGGCATGTTTGCCCAAAAGGAAAAACTTAAGATCCGGCTGCTTTTTCTCTGGACAGTAAAACCGGATCACTTTTCTGGCCGTCTTTTCATTTTCCACAAAGAAATAATCCGTTTTCAGGATATATTCCTGAATTACAGGTGCGAAATAAGACAAAGGCGTTTCTTCGGAAAGATATGCGGGAAGGAGAAATAACATAGCGTTTTCAGGATAATTACCGGTTAGCAACGGAAGTATGAAGTTTATGTTTTAATTGTTCAGAAGCGTGATCCAGCATCTGATATACATTCTCAAAATCTTCCATATCTCCCCAATACGGATCGGGAACATTTTCATCTTTGCCCAAACCTGCCGCATCCATAAACAAGGAAATTTTCCGACGCTGGCTGTCGGTTTTTGCCATCTTCGAAACATCCTGATACACCGACTGATCCATGCACAGAATCAAATCGAATTCATCAAAATCCTGATCTGTAACCGGCCGCGAGCGCTGATCCGAAATATTAACATCGTGATTTTTCCCTATTGCAATCGCACGATGATCCGGCAGTTCGCCCTGATGCAAATCAATCGTTCCTGCACTGTCCACTTTAAAGTCCGATGAAAGTTTCTTCTTCAGTATTCCTTCGGCTAAAGGGCTTCTGCAGATATTTCCCAGACATACCACTAAAATTTTCATACTCATTGGTGTTTATACCGGCTAAAATAAACAAAAATGAAGAATATCGCTATTCTTCACTGTTGTCTGTTTTTCTGTCAGATTAATGTTTCAATTTTTCTGTCAGTTCCTTCACGTATTTTTTTATTTCCTTGTCTATTTTAGACACATCTTTTATGGTTTCGCAGGCGTACATGACGGTAGAATGGTCTTTTCCGCCCATTTCTTCTCCAATTTTGGTGAAGGTTGCATTGGTATATTCCTTAGCGAAATACATGGCCAGCTGTCGCGGCAAAGCAATTTCTCTTTTTCTGGTTTTGGAAAGCAACTGATCGCGCTGAATTCCGAAATATTCGCACACCACTTCCTGAATATAAGGAATGTTGATGACTTTTTTCTTGGTAGAAGCAATTTTGCTGATGGTTTCTTTCAGCAGTTCCAGCGTAAGTTCTGACTTATAAACGGTGGAATAGGCGATCACTGAATTGATGACTCCGATTAAATCTCTTACACTGCTTTTCACTTCGTTGGCCAGAAAATCCAGCATATCCTCGGAAAGTGAAATTCCATCGCGGCTGAGTTTGTCGATAATAATTTTTCTGCGGGTATCGAAATCAGGTGCTTTTATTTCAGCGGCAAGTCCCCATTTGAATCTGGAAACAATACGCTCCTGAATATCCATAATGTCCACCGGAGCACGGTCGGAGGTCAGAATAATCTGTTTTCCGTTTTGGTGCAGATAATCGAAAATATGGAAGAAGCTGTCCTGTGTTGCAGATTTTCCTGAGAGAAACTGGATATCATCAATAATGAGAACATCCACCATCTGATAAAAATTAGCAAATTCTGTCTGTTTATGCGCTTTGGCAGCGGACACAAATTGCTGGATGAATTTTTCTGAAGAAAGATACAGCACTACTTTGTCTGGAAAACTGCTTTTCACTTCCAGTCCGACGGCGTGACTCAAATGCGTTTTACCAACACCGTAACCGCCATGCAGAAAAAGTGGATTGAACGCCGTAGAGCCCGGTCTTTTGGCTATTGATTTTGCTACAGAAGAAGCAAATTTATTGCTTTCGCCTTCCACATAATTATCAAAAGAAAAATCAGCTTTCAGATTGGAATCGATATTCACTTTGGGAATTCCCGGAACCGTGAAAGGGTTCACGAATTTCTGGGCGGAAAAATGTTGTGGTACTGTTTCCTGCACTTTTGGTGTAGGTACAGACTGACCTTTTACATTGACTGTAATCGGTTTTTCTTTTCCGGCAGGTTTGTTTTCCATCACCTGATACCAGAGTTTCACGCCTTTTCCGATGTATTTTTTCAGCGCTGCAGAAAGCAAAGACAGATAGTTGTCTTCAATGTATTCCTTATAAAAATCACTTGGCACCATCAGGGTCAGGTTGTTATCAACTAAAGAAACAGGCTGCACTTTATCGAACAGCAGATCGAAGGAATTCTCAAGTTTTTTCAGGTTGGAAGTGTTTTCTGCGGCATTGAGATTATCCCTCATAAACTGAAGGCATTTCTCCCAAATCAATACTAATTTTTCATCCATTTTCTAACTTCAATTTATCATCGGGATTATTAATTTTTATCGTGAAAGCAAAGATGATCAATTTAATTATTAAAAAAAAACCATTGCGCTCTTGATTATTTAAAAATATATTTGTATGTATAATAATACACTTAAAATGATACACACAACACACACATTACGAGTACGTTATGCAGAAACTGACCCTATGAAATACGCTTACTATGGCAACTATGCAGCGTACTTGGAGGCAGCCCGTGTTGAGCTTTTCCGCACCATCGGAATGTCTTATGACGACATCGAAAAAAAAGGAATTTGGCTTCCGGTTTCGGAATTTAAAATTAAATATCTGAAGCCTGCGCTGTATGATCAACCTCTGGAAATTCACACCTTTATTCGTCAGATTCCGGGAGTGAGAATTGTATTTGAATATGAAATTTACAACGAAGCGAAAGAGAAGATTACCGAAGCGGAAACAACCCTTTTTTTCCTGGATTCAAAAGATAACAAAATTATTCGGTGTCCGCAATTCCTGATGGAACTCATCATGAAAAACTGGAAAGAAAGTTGAGAACCAAATCTACTTTTTATTTTTTCACCAGTTCTTTTCTCACCCTGCTCAAACTTTCGGGAGTGACGCCCAAATAGGAAGCCACCATCCATTGCGGAACGCGCTGCAAAATATTGGGATACATTTTTATAAAATTCAGGTATCGCTCTTCGGCAGTTTCCGCGAGCAGTGAATTCACGCGGTTTTGGAGATTTCTGATGTGTTTCTGAAGCAAAAGGTCATTATTGGTAACGGTTTCGGGAAATGACTGATTCAGATTCTGGAAAAAATCAGGACTTAGAAAAAGAACTTCGGAGTCTTCAATCGCTTCGATGTAATAATTTGATTTTTCATTAAAATACAGCGAACTTCTGTCGCTCATCAGCCAACTTTCCGGCGCAAACTGAATGATATGTTCTTTTCCGTTTTTGGCAATCGAATACATCCGAAGCAATCCTTTTTCCACAAAATAGGTGTGGCGGCATATTTCGCCTTCTCTCAGCAACAGTTCCCCTTTTTTTATACTGCGGACAGTATAAAATGAGCCGCACAACGCCGTTTCTGAGCGGGGAATTTCCAAAACCTCCGACAGATAATGCTCAATATTTTCCATAAAAAATCAATTGTTCAATAAAGTAACAAAAAGAAATTTATATTCCGAAATTTTTTTACTATTCTACTTCCATCCTCCTCCCAATGCCCTATAAAGTTCTATCCCCGCCTGCATTTTTGCATATCTTGCGTTGGAAATATTCAGTTCGGCATTCAGTTGGTTCACACTTGCATTCAGTACTTCGAGGTAATTTGCCATTCCATAGTTGACGAGTTCCTGTGAAAATCCTACCGATTTTTCATAAGCTTCCAGTTCCTTAGATTTCAGGCTGATAAAAGCATCCTGAGATTGATACATTTTAATGGCATCGGAAACTTCTTTTCCGGCATTCAAAAGGCTTTTTCTGAAGTTCAGATACGCCCGTTCCTGATTGGCCAAGCTTACTTCATACTGAGTCCGGATTTGTCTCTTATTGAAAACTGGCTGCAATAATCCTCCCACCACATTGGCAAAAATCGAATTCACGCTAAAAAGCTGATCAATTTCCACGGACTGCAATCCTGCACTTCCGGTAATCCGCAATGACGGGTAGAATTGCGCTTTGGCAGCGTTGGTGAGTTCAAAGGCATTCATCAGTTCAAATTCTGCCATGCGAACATCCGGCCTGTTAGAAAGCAATTGTGCAGGATATCCCAAACTGATGGCTTCCGGAAAATTCTGTTGACTTACTGTGCTGCGCGCTATCGACCGGGAAGGTTCTCCCATTAGAAGACTCATGGTGTTTTCCAGCAATTCTATCTGAACATCCATAGTGACGAGTAAAGCTTCAGCATTATACACCAACGCCTGGCTTTGCTGGACAGCTACTTCGGTAAGAATTCCGGCACTTTTCAGTGCTTTTGTGGTTTCCAGATTTTTATTTCTGATTTTTATGGTTTCGTTGATGATTCTTTTCTGTTCATCAAAAGTCAGCAACTGATAATAAGCATTGGCAACAGCTGCCACCAGATCGCTTTTGATGGCCTGATGCCCTGCAACAGATCCAAGATAAGTAGCCCATTGTGCGCGTTCCTGAGCTCCTAATTTTCCCCAAATATCAATTTCCCAATTCAGGCTTCCAGTAATATCAAACTGGTGAATATATCTTCTCGCACCAATGATTTGCCCGAATTGTGTGTTCAGCGATTGCGTACTGAAAGTATAATTTGGTCCAACACTTATGGTAGGTAAATAGGCAGCCTTACTCTGTTTCAGGAATGCTTCAGCGGAAACAATATTCTGCAGCGCCATCCTGATATCCAGATTATGATCCAGTGCTTTTGAGATATGATTTTGTAAAACCTGATCTGTAAATATTTCTTTCCAGGAAACGGATCCTAAACTTGTGCTGTCTTGCGGTAATTGATCCGATCTGAACAAGGCTTCCTGCGGAATAATATTGTCAGGCCTTTCATAAGGTTTTCGGGCGACACAAGAAGTTAAAATTGCCATTGTACCCAGCGTAGCCGCTATTGATGATCTGTTTTTCATATTTTTAATACCCATTAAATGTACCACTGCATTATTCATTCAAGTTTATTTTTTCTGCTTTCACAGGACTTATTTTTTCCTGAAGCCATTGGAAAATAACATATAATACAGGAATAGCCAACACTCCGAAGAACGTTCCGATGAGAAGTCCGGCAGCAGCTCCCGTACCGATGGAACGGTTACCAACAGAACCGATTCCTGTAGCAAATACCAGCGGAATCATTCCGAAAATAAAGGCGAAAGAGGTCATCAGAATAGGACGCAGCCTGGCTTTCGCAGCATTCACGGCTGACATAGCGATGGATTCTCCATGATGCCTTCGCTGCACCGCAAATTCTACGATAAGGATGGCGTTTTTACCCAAAAGTCCAATTAACATGATAATCGCAATCTGGAAATAAATATTGTTTTCCAGCCCAAACACGCGCTGTCCGAAATAGGCTCCAATAACGCCTAATGGCAGCGACAGAATCACTGAAAAAGGCAATAAATAGCTTTCGTATTGCGCTGCCAGAATAAAATACACAAACAAAAAGCTGAGAAGAAATACCACATAAGTTTGTGAACCTGCTTTCATTTCTTCTTTTGAAAGCCCGGTGAATTCTACATCATAATCGGCAGGAAGATTTTGGGCGGCCACTTCCTGAACAGCTTTTATTGCATCACCGGTGGAATATCCGGGGTTACTAGATCCACTGATTCCTACGGAAGTAAATAAATTATATCGCTCCAGCGACTGTGGCCCGAAGGATTTTTTCAGCGTAACAAACTGGGAAATTGGAGCCATCGCTCCGGAATTGGTTTTCACAAACAATCCATTAAGACTCTCCGGAGATTGCCTGTCTGCAGGCAATGCCTGAATCATCACCCGAAACTGCTTTCCGTATTTTGTGAAATCTGAAGAATAAATTCCACCGATATATCCTTGCATCGTACTCAGGATATTATTCAGAGAAACACCGCTTTCCTTTGCCCGGGGAACATCAACAACCATTTCAAACTGCGGATAGTTGGTATTGAAAGAAGAAGAAGCAAACTGAATTTCCGGACGCTGCATCAACGCTCCGATGTAATTCTGAGTTACAGTGTTCAGTTCTGTGATTTCGCCTCCGGATTTATCGAGAAGCACAGCAGAAAAACCGTCGCTTTGTCCGAATCCAGGTACACTTGGTGGTGAGAAAAATATAATTTTTGCATCAGGATATTTGGAAGCAATTCCAAAAAGCCTTCCGGTAATTTCATCCACACTTTGTCCGTCTTCTTTTCCTCTTTCGTCAAAAGGTTTTAGCCGAACGAAAGCCTGCCCAACATTGGATCCCTGACCTGACATAAATCCACGGCTTGCTGTGAAAGTAACATTCAGAACGCCAGGAATTTTTCTAGCTTCTTCCTGAAGATCTTTCAGTATATTGTAAGTTCTTTCCATGGAAGCTCCGGGAGGAAGCTGCACATCTGTAAAGATAATTCCACGGTCTTCCTTAGGGATAAATCCTGTCGGCATGGTGGAATTCGCCCACCAAAAGGTAAGGCCGCCTGCTGCAAATATTAAAATAGTAACCCATTTGTGCCTCAACAAAAACCCGACGGAATGACCATATTTTTTGATAGTTGCATTAAATCCTACATTAAATTTTGTAAAGAATTTCTGCATGATGTTCATGTTGGAATACTCTTTCTGATGATGCGCAGGAGGTTTCAGAAACATCGCACACAACACCGGACTTAGGGTAAGTGCATTCACTGCAGAAATTAAAATCGCAATAATCAACGTAATTCCGAACTGCTGATAAAAAACTCCTGTTGGACCTTGCAGAAACGTTACGGGAATAAAAACGGCCGCCATCACCAATGTAATAGAAATAATAGCTCCGGTAATTTCATCCATTGCTTCTATGGTCGCTTTTCTGGCATCAGCAATACCCTGTTCCATTTTCGCATGAACGGCTTCCACTACCACAATAGCGTCATCCACCACAATACCAATGGCCAAAACTAATGCGAAAAGAGTAAGCAAATTGACAGAATATCCCAATAAATTCAAGAAGAAAAAAGTACCAATAATAGAAACCGGAACTGCAATCGCGGGAATAATCGTGGAACGGAAATCCTGAAGAAAAATAAACACCACCAGGAAAACCAGAATAAACGCTTCTATTAAGGTGGTAATCACTTTACTGATTGAGGCTTCCAGGAAATCATTGGTATCAAAATTAATGCTGTATCCGATTCCTTCGGGCAATGTTTTTTCAGTTTCGGTCAAAAAAGTTTTAATTTCTTTGATAATCTCCTGAGCATTAGAACCCGGAGTTTGAAAAATACCCATACTTACAGAACGTCTCCCGTTGTTCTCTCCGATTCCTCCATAAGAAAGCGCATCAAGCCTGATTTCGGCCACATCTTTCAACCGAAGATAATCTCCATTTCCGAGGGCACGAATAATAATATTTTCAAATTCTTCTACTTCATTATATTTTCCTTGGTAGGTAATCACATATTGAAAAGAACTTCCGCTGTTTTCTCCTAATTGTCCCGCTGCAGCTTCTCGGGATTGCTCATTAATCGCGTTTGAAACCTCTAAAGGTTCCAGTCCGTACGCTGCCATTTTTGCCGGATCCAGCCAGATTCGCATCGCATAGGTTTTTCCTCCGAAAGCCATTGCATCTCCTACTCCATTCACTCTTTTCAGTGCCGGAATAATATTGATATTCATGTAATTCTGAAGCCAAACCTCGTTGAGATCAGGATTGGAAGTATAGAAGGAAAGAAACATCAGCGCACTCGTCTGTTGTTTGTTCACCTGCACACCAGAGCGGGTAACTTCCGAAGGAAGAAGAGGCATGGCGCGCTGCACCTGATTCTGAACATTTACGGCGGCAATATCCGGATCTATTCCCTGTTTAAAGAAAATCTGAATACTGGCTGAACCGTTATTTAAGGCAGTAGACGAAATATAATCCATCCCCTCTACTCCGTTGACTTGTTCTTCAATAGGAATGATGACACTGTTCATCACCGTTTGGGCATTAGCTCCGGTATAGTTCGCTGAAATACGTACCGTTGGCGGTGCAATATCCGGATATTGTGTTACCGGAAGTGACACTAATCCAAGGATTCCCAAAATTACAATAAGGATGGAAATAACAGTGGACAATACCGGCCGGTCTATAAATCTTTTTACCATAACAAATTAAAATACAGGTTGAATGGCGTTGATAATATCATCAAATTTCTTAGGCTGCGATTTCACCGGCATCCCGGGTTTCAAAGTCCCCACTCCTTCAGCAACAACTATTTCACCTTTCGCAACGCCTTCTTTTATCACCACCATATTATTCACGCGGTCTTCCACGCTTATTACTGCACTTCTTGCAGTATCCTGTTCCACTTTATAAATATAAACCAAACCTTGCTGTTCATAAGTTGCACTTTCAGGAAGCACCAACACATTATCATACGCAATCGGAATTCTGACGGTTCCGCTGTTTCCGTTACTTAGTAATTTCTGCGGATTAGGAAATGAAACCCGAAACTGAATACTTCCCGTTGCAGGATCTATCTGTCCAGTTACTGCTTCTATCCGGCCTTTTTCAGAATATACATCACCATTGGCCAAAAGCAATTCTACCATCGGCATATTTTTCAATTTTTCCGACATCGTGGCTCCGCGCGAATCCAGAAGAAAATCCAGATATTCTTTTTCATTCATCGAAAAATAAGCATATAACATACTGGTATCCGAAACCGTAGTAATGGGAGAAGGATCTCCCGGCCCTACTAAACTTCCGGTTCTTAGGTTGATTTTTCCAATCACTCCTGAAATAGGCGCACGAATAACAGAATAATTGATATTTTCCTGAATTCCCTGAAAATTAGCCTGTGCCTGAGAAACTCCTGCACTAGCTTGTTGTTTGGCCGCAATGGATTGAGACAACTGTGCCTGAGCTCTGGCCAAATTCGCCTGCGCCGTCTGAAGCTGAACGGAACTGATGATATTTTTACTCACCAAAGGCTGAAGTTTTTCTACTTCCACTTGTGCCGCATTAACGGCGGCTTGCGCGGCTTTCACATTGGCTTCTGCTGCAGTCACGCTGGATCTGGCGGCACCAATTCCGGCTCTTGCAGCCGAAGCATTTTCATTCAATGTATTGGTTTCAATTCTGAAAAGTGGCTGTCCTTTCGTAACATATTGCCCTTCATCCACCAAAACCTGAGTAATGTAACCTTGAATTTTCGCACGCACATCATTATTGTTCCGTCCCTGTATGGTAGTAGGAAAAGTAGAATATCCGGTAACATTTCTGGTTTCTACCACAACAGTCGTTACTGCTTTGGGGCCTTGAGGCGGTTTTTCTTCTTTTTTACAGGCAGAAAGAGACAACATTGCCAGTGCTAAGATGATTATTTTATGATTCATATTAATTTGAAATTTCTTTTAAAGTTTCTCTCAGATTAGAGATATTATTTTCCAACAAATCTTTATACAAATTGAAATTGGCATGATGCTGCTTCCGATCTCGATTAAATTTCTGGAGCTGTTTCACTATCGAAAGTTCTTTTTCCAAACGTTGTATCACCTGTTCGAAGCGGATTTTTATATAATCTTCATTCAGGAAAAAATGGCGTTTTCTTTCATCAGCAGGAGTTACGTCCACAATCAATCTATGAGAAAGCAACAGTTGCAATGAGCCAGAAACAGAACTTTTCGAGGATTTAAAAGTATCTACCAATTCATCAAAAGTAATTCCTTTTCTTTCAAAATCGAAAATTAGAAAAGAATAAATTTTGGCAGCCAATGGCGGAAGATGGTACACTTCAATATAATATTTTACCATTTCCAAATAGATGGATTCATCGATCTCAAAAGGGCCTAATAAAGTTCTGGAATGCATCACAGCGCAAAGATAAAAAATTAGTTCGTTTTTTAGCGAACCAATTTCGATGATAGATAAAAAAAATAGGTGATTCTCAGAAATCTACACTGAATTATTCCAGAAATACTCCGGTTGTTCTTTTCACTTCTTTGATGGTGAAAGAACTGTGCGTACTTCCAATATGTTGCAGACTGGTGAGTTTGGTTACCATAAATTCGCGGTATTCCTGAAGATCTTTCACACAAATTTTCAAAATATAATCGTAATCGCCGCTCACGTGGAAACATTCCAGTACTTCCGGAAATTCGATGATTTCCCTTTCAAATTGGGTGATGTATTCTTTTCGGTGTTGCGCTAGTTTCACATGGCAAAGCGCAATAAAGTTCTTTTGAATTTTTTCTTTGTCTACGAGAGCGACGTATTTTTCAATAACTTTCTGTTTTTCAAGCTTTTTAATTCGCTCAAAAACTGCGGTTACCGACAAATGAAGTTCGCTGGCTAATTCTTTGGTTGTTTTTTTCGCATCCTGCTGGAGCAAAACCAGTAGTTTTTTATCTTTATTATCAAAATTCATCCGAAAATATTTTGGTGAAAGTAGGTTTAATCTTTCAAAAATAAATTAATAATCCTAAAAAAATCTATTTACCTGATTTATTTTCTGTATTTAACAAAATCTATTGTTTAAAAGTCTGAAAATAATCACTTTTAAGAAAATTAAAAATAGAATCATGATGAAAAAATTCAATGGTGCGGATCAAATTCAGGATCTGCAGTTTTTCGGAGAATTTGGAGGCGTAAATCCTTCTATTTCCGACAGTTCCACGTACACTTTTCTTTCCGCCAAAACTATGTCTGACACTTTCGAAGGCAATACGGACGGATGTTATCTGTATTCCCGCCATTCCTCGCCCAGCAACTTATATCTTGCGGAAGCTTTGGCAAAAATGGAAGGAACAGAAAGTGCCAATGTGACTGCTTCGGGAATGGGTGCGATTACTTCTGCGCTGCTTCAACTCTGCAAAAGCGGGGATCATATTGTTTCCAGCAGAACTATTTATGGCGGAACGTATGCTTTCATGAAAAATTTTCTGCCTGGTTATAAAATAGAAACTTCTTTTGTTGATATTACTGATTTACAGAAAGTTGAAAATTCCATTACAGAAAACACCAAAGTACTCTATTGTGAAACCGTGAGCAATCCGCTTCTGGAAATTGCCGATTTGGAAGGCCTTTCAAAAATTGCTAAAAAACACCATCTGAAACTGTTGGTGGACAATACTTTTTCGCCGCTTTCTGTAACACCTCAGCTTTTAGGCGCTGATGTTACGCTTCACAGTCTCACCAAATTCATCAATGGCAGCAGCGATACTGTTGGCGGAGTTTATTGCGGAACCCAGGAATTTATCAATGCTACGAAAGATGTCAATTCCGGAGCGTGTATGCTTTTGGGACCAACGATGGACAGCCTTCGTGCAGCGAGTGTTCTTAAAAATCTGAGAACCCTTCCTATCCGTATGAGAAAGCACAGTGAAAATGCTTTATTTCTTGCTGAAAACTGGGAAAAAGACGGATTGAAAGTGAAATATCCCGGACTGAAAAGCCATCCTCAGCACGAACTTTTTAAAACAATGATGCATGAAGAGTTCGGTTTTGGCGGACTGGTTGCGCTGGACGTGAAGACCGTAGAAAAAGCAAACGAACTAATGGAAATGATGCAGAACGAAAACCTGGGTTATCTGGCGGTGAGTTTAGGTTTTTATAAAACACTGTTCTCAGCATCCGGAACTTCAACCTCATCAGAAATTCCTGAAGACGAGCAAAAAGAAATGGGCTTATCACCAGGACTGATCCGTTTTTCTATCGGCCTGGATCACGATATCGAAAGAACTTATCTCAAAATGAAAACCTGTATGGAAAAAGTTGGGGTTTTGTAAAATAGCTCCAATCACAAAAGACTTTCCGCGCTGGAAAGTCTTTTTTATTTATCAAAACCATTTGGATGGTTTTTCTTAATATCTTCCACGGTTCCCAGGACTTTTTCTTTCAGGGAATCCTGATATTGCTGTAATTTTTCAGCTACTTTTTCATCAGAACTTCCGATGATTTTTGCTGCCAGAATCCCGGCGTTCATCGCTCCATTCAGTGCTACCGTTGCCACAGGAATTCCTGACGGCATTTGCAAAATCGACAAAACAGAATCCCAACCGTCAATGGAGTTTGAAGACAAAATAGGTACGCCAATCACAGGCAAAGTAGTACAGCTTGCCACCATTCCCGGAAGATGTGCAGCGCCGCCGGCTCCGGCAATAATCACTTTCAAGCCGCGCTCTTTGGCGGTTTTGGCATACTCAAACATTCTTTCCGGTGTGCGGTGTGCGGAAACTATTGTTAATTCGTAAGGAATGTCGAGAGATTTCAAAAAATCTGCCGCCTGTTGCATTATCGCCAAATCGCTTTGGCTGCCCATGATGATTCCGATCATAATTTTGTTATATTTTTTAACGAGACAATATCTATTGTAAACTAAGATTTCACTTTTATCAAAGATTTAATTCGGACCAGTTTTTCCATCAACTCTTCCCGCGAATCTGCCAAAACATTGATGTGGCCCATTTTTCTTCCGGGTTTTGTTTCGGATTTTCCGTACAAATGAACATAAGTTTTCGGGAGTTTCAGGATTTCTTCAATACCTTCATATTTTGCTTTTCCGGAAAAACCTTCTTCACCTACCAAATTCACCATTCCTGAAAAACTGAGGGTTTCGGTATCTGCCAAAGGAAGATTTTTCAGAACACGATACATCTGTTCAAACTGCGAGTTGGAGTTTCCTTCCTGAGTTTGATGCCCGGAATTATGTAGGCGCGGCGCAGTTTCATTTACCCATACTTTCCCTTTTTTATCCAGAAAAAGTTCAATGGCAAACAATCCCGGTGAATCAGCCGCTTCGATAAACTGCTGAGCAATTTGATCAATCTGATGCTGAACATCCTCAGAAATATTGCTCGGACAAATATTAAAATCCAAAAGATTCAACTTCGGATCGGCCACCATTTCCGTGACGGGAAATGTTCTTGTTTCGCCGTCTTCATTTTTGGCTATGATAATGGAAAGCTCTTTATCAATATCTACCAAAGTTTCCAGAACAGAAGGAACATCCCATAATTTCTTTACATCCGCTTCGTTTTTGATGACCTGAACTCCTTTTCCGTCATAACCTCCGGTATTCATTTTTTGAACAAACGGCAACGGAAAATTTGCTTCAGATTTATTTTGAATCACTTGAAATTCCGGACTTGGGATCTGATGTTTTTTATAAAATTCCTTCTGAAGGATTTTCTGCTGAATGGTTTTGATGATTTCGGGGCTCGGAATTATTTTGATTCCACATTCCTGAAGTTCAAAAAGCGCATCTACATTCACATGTTCAATTTCAATGGAAACAACATCTTTTCCTTTTCCGAAATTGAAAACCGATTCGTAATCGTTGAAATTTCCTTCTGTAAAATAAGAAATAGAGGAACATGGAGCATCTTTCGCAGGATCCAGAGTGAACCATTCATCATCATATTTCAGCGCATTCTGTATCAACATTCTGCCAAGCTGGCCGCCACCGAGGATTCCTATTTTCATTCTTCTGATATTAATTTTACAAAAATAACAGATAATATGATGTGTACCAAGATTTTTGTAAATTCGGGCATAAATTAGCTTTATCGCTTGCGACACTAAACATGAAAACCACTTTTTATTTATTTTCGGGCCTGCTTATCCTCTTGAGTGTTTTGCCTTTCTCCAAAAACCAGCACTGGATCTTCAGAGTTCCTGAATTTTTGAAAATCCAACTATTCTTTTTTCAGTTGGCAACCATCGTAGCCGGATTTATTTTTCTGGAAAAAAACACGCTTTTCTGGTTTGTTGTAGGAGTACAGTTCCTTCTAACGCTTTATCATTTGTACATTTTGATACGCTACACTACTTTCTATAAAAAAACCGTAATGCCTCCTGCAGATGCGGATACTATTTCTATTATTTCCTGTAATATTTATCAGTTTAATCAGGATTTTGAAAGATTTCATCAACTCATTCGAAAGTACCAACCTGATATTTTCATTACTATGGAGAGCAATGCAGCATGGGAAATGGCCAACCGCAGTCTGGAACAGGAATATCCTTTCACGGAGAAAATTACGCTGGAAAATACCTACGGAATGCATCTGTATTCTAAAATTCCTATTGAAAACTGTAAAGTTCATTTTTTTGTTGCCGATGACATTCCGAGCATAGAAGCAAAATTTAAAAACACAAATGGCCGACTTTTTACTGTTTTTGCAGTTCATCCGCCACCTCCCAGTCCTACGGAAGAATCCACCTCTAAGGAACGCGACGGCGATTTGCTGAGCGTGGCTAAAATATGCAGGAAAAACAACATTCCCACTTTGGTGATCGGTGATTTTAATACTGTGGCATGGTCCGACACTTCCATACTTTTCCGGAAAATGAGCGGGCTTATAGATGCGAGAGTAGGGCGCGGAATTCTGGCAACATTTCACGCTAAATACTGGTTTTTCAGGGTTCCGCTGGATTTATTATTTCACAGCCCCGATATTTTCATCGAAAAACTAAAAACCCTCGAATATATCGGTTCTGACCATCTTCCTATTTACTGTACTTTTCATGTAGATGTCCACCGCCATCAACAGGAAAAAGAAGTACAGCACATCAAAAAGGAAGAAATAAAAGAAGTGGAACAGCTGATACAAGAAGGAAAAGAAGAAGAAAGTACCAACAGAACTCAGGCTTCATGATTCTCTTTTTCTAAATTAAAAAATCATGACATCTTTCACTACGCTGCCTTTCTGTGTGTGTTGGAGCAAATCGGTTTCAATAAAGTTTTTTATTTTTTCTTCATCGCCATTATTGGGAAAAAGCAAATGCACGTTAGCACCCGCATCCAAAGTAAAAAACAAAGGTAATCCGGTTTCCTCACGGAATTTCCAGAGTTTATGAATGACTTCCATGGTTCCGGTTTTCATCAGGATAAAAGCGGGTTCGCTCATCATCATCATGGCGTGAAGGGTGAGCGCTTCGTGTTCAACTAATGTGATGAATTTTTTTAAATCCCCGGATTTCAGAATTTCTTTCATCGGAATAAAATTCTCTTTTGCTTCCTGAAAACGCCGTTCTGCATAAGGGTTGCTGTTCATCAAACCATGACCAACTGTGGAACTAACCGATTTTTGGCCTTCGTGAATGAGGAGCACCCAATCGTTAAAGTTTTTGAAAACCTGGTGTATTTCCTCGTCCGGATATGGAACAGCGAATAAATCTGAACTTCTTTCTACTTCTGGTGTTTCGCCCCAAACGACCAATCCATTGTACAGACTTCGACACGCACTGCCGCTGCCCAGTCTCGCCAAAAAACTTTCTTTTTTTATTCTGAAATCTTCTTCCTTTTTTCCTGAGAAAACTTCATCCAGTTGCATCAGACATTTCGCTATGGCTCCGAAACCGGAGGCAGAACTTGCAATTCCGGAACTGTGGGGAAAGGTATTTTCGGTTTTGATGATATACTTTCCCTGTAAAATCCAAGGCAAATAAGGCTCAATACTTTTGAAATATTTCTGGATTTTTACCGAAAAATTCACTTCTTCATTGCCGGCGAGAAAAGTTTGGACGCAAAAAGGTTCATTCGCCAAAAACTCTATGCTGGTGTTGGTTTTGCAATGGTTCAAAGTATAACTGATGCTGGGGTTTGCCGGAATTTGATTCGCATATTTTCCCCAATATTTGATAAGCGCAATATTGCTGGGGCATGATGCAGTAACAGTTTGCGATGAGACCTGAACGTTTTGAATTCCTAAAAACTGGTTTTCCATATATTTTTATTCAGCGTTAATGAGTAAAATCAAACGCCGTTTTGGTTTTATCTTTTATATAATTTTCGAGATGAAAATCAATGCTTTCATTCACAGGAGTAAATTCAAAATTGAGAAGTTTCCTGATTTTTTTATTTGAAACCAAATCATTGTTGGACACGGTGTCAAGATTCACTTTGTTCATCATTCGCAACATTGGAAATGCCCAGCCAAAAAGCAAATTCATTAAATATCCCATCGTAAGAATCGATTTTGAAATAACCTTTACAGGCTTCAAATGGAGTTTTTTCCGTACATAATTGGCAACATCTCTGTACTTTTTATTTTCAGAAATAAGAATGAATTTTTGATCGAAAATATTTTTGTCCATAAGCTCAACAGCAATAGTTGCTACATCGCGCACATCAACATAAGCCGCGGTTCCGCGCATGGCAAACGGATATTTCTCAAAACTCCCGAAAAGTTCGCCGCTGCTGCTGTTCCAGTTGCCGCTTCCGATGATGATTCCCGGATTGATGATGGTTACATTCAGGCCTTCTGCGGCCGCACGCCAGGCTTCCATTTCTGAAAAATGTTTGGAAACTGCATAATCGGAATGGTCGAGTTTAGGATTGAAATCAGACTTTTCGTCTATCATTCCCTCCTCATTCATGCCATCAAAAACCGCCATCGAACTTACGAACAGAAATTTCTTTACCGACGAACCATCACACGCATACAAAAGGTTTTGGGTACCTTCAATATTGGTGTTAAACATTTCTTTTCTTTTTGCAGGATGAAAACTGACTACAGCTGCACAGTGATACACCTCTTCTACTCCATTTAAAGCTGATTCCAGAGAATTCATATCCTCAAAATCGATATCTATCCATTCAATTTTATTAAAAAAATCATCCGGATGATCAGTATAAAATTGATACGAATGACGGACTTCTTTCAAATTGCTTGATTTCCTTTTTGCTGCACGCACCTTTTTACCCCGTTTCAGTAGCTCTAAAACGATCACTCTTCCGATAATTCCTGTTGCACCCGTAACGAAAATCACAGCAACTGAAAATTGAAAGTTAGGAGTTGAGAATTCATCAAATTCATTTCTTTAAGATCGG
>JAANMV010000210.1_pt1 | contig 71772 bp, 58 predicted proteins | sample 7279661 | NCBI WGS metagenome assembly JAANMV01 (sample SAMN14094540, study PRJNA606508) | bioreactor metagenome | isolation source: A lab-scale SPAN reactor treating ammonium-rich wastewater day 121 | place: Ireland: Galway | collected 2017-05-16 | reverse complement strand
GGCCGGGACGCGCGTTGAGTTCCAGAATCAGCGGGCCCTTGTCGACGTCCAGCACCATGTCGACGCCGATGTAGCCCAGTCCGCACAGCTCGTAACAGCCGGCGGCCAGCTTCATGAAACCATCCCAGTTGGGCAGTTGCACGCCGTCCACGGCATTGCCGGTGTCCGGATGCTTGGTGATCTTGTTGTTCAGCCAGGTACCGCGCAGCGTGATGCCGGTTGCCAGGTCGACACCGACACCGATCGCGCCCTGATGCAGGTTCGCCTTGCCGCCGGATTGGCGGGTCGGCAGGCGCAGCATGGCCATGATCGGATAACCCATCAGGACGATGATGCGGATGTCCGGCACCCCCTCGTAGCTGATGCTCTTGAAGATCGGGTCGGGTGTGACGCGATATTCAATCAACGCGCGGTCGCGGTGGCCGCCGAGCGAGTAAAGACCGGTGAGGATGTTGGAGATCTGATGCTCGATCTCGTCGTGACTGAGCATCTTCCCTGACACGGTCTTGTAGCGACCCTCGAAGCGGTCGGCGATCACCAGGATGCCGTCACCGCCGGCACCTTGCGCCGGCTTGACGACGAAGTCGTGGTGGTCGCGGACGATGTCCTTGAGCTTCTCGATGTCCTTCTCGGTCTCGATCACCCCGTACATTTCCGGCACATGGATGCCCGCTTCGATGGCGCGCTGCTTGGTGATGATCTTGTCGTCGACGATCGGATACAGGTGCCGCTTGTTGTACTTGAGCACGTAGTCCGCATTACGCCGGTTGATGCCCATGATGCCTTTGGCTTCAAGGGCCTTCCACGTCTTGATCAGGCCGAACATGGTCTTAGTCCTTGAGGAAGGCTTTGAAACGGAACAGTTCGGTCAGGCGGTAGCCGCGGTAGCGACCCATCGCCAGCATGAAGCCCACCATGATCAGCAGCACCGCCGGGAAGGTGAAGATGAAGTAGGTCAGCTGCGGAATACTCATGAGCAGGTGCGCGAGGGTCGCGGCCACCAGGGTGCCGATGGCGACCTTGAACGCGTGGGTACCGCCGCGTTCTTCCCAGGTGATCGACAGGCGTTCGATGGTCATGGTCAGAATCACCATCGGGAACAGCGCCACCGACAGTCCGCGTTCCAGGCCAAGCTTGTGGCTGAACAGGCTGATGACCGCGATCAGCACCACCACGAAGGTCAGCACCACCGACAGGCGCGGCAGCATCTGCAACTTGAGGTGTTCCAGGTAGGAGCGTAGCGACAGGCCGAGCGCGGTGATCACGGTGAACAGCGCGATGCCGAAGCCCAGCTGCGTCTCGCGGAAGGCCAGGGCGATCAGTACCGGGGTGAAGGTGCCGAGCGTCTGCAGACCGCCGAGGTTGCGCAGGATCAGGATCACCAGTACGCCGATCGGGATCATGATCATGATCTGATAGGTCTGCTGGGTCTGCAGCGGCAGGCCGTAAAGCGAGTATTCGAGGAAATCGGCGTCGGTGTTCTCGTCGGTCAGCTTGGCCAGCCGAATCGCGTTCATCTCGCTGTTGTTCAGCGTGAACGAGACCTGCGGACTGCGTCCGCCTTCGAGGTTGATCAGCGGCTGGTCACCGGTCCACCAGACCAGGCGGTCTTTCGGAAGACCCTGTTCGCCGGTTTCCGGGTTGAAGTAGAGCCATTTGTCGCCATTGAAGCTTCGCAGCCAGAGTTCCGGCGTCTGCTGCTGTTCGGCCAGCAGGCGCACGGTGTGCACGCGCTCCATCGGTACGTGGGCGATGGACAGCAGCAGCTCGATCACGTGGGCCTTGTTGGCAGGCGAGGCGTCGCCGCCGAGCAGCAGTTTGACGTTGTCGTCCTCGACGTTATTGGCGCGCTTGATCGCTTCGCTGATGAACGTCTCGACGTCGGCCGAGTGCTGGCGGATCGGCGACAGCAGCGCTTCGGCGGCGATCTTCTCGGCGCCTTCGACCGGAATGCTGTCACGGAAGATCGGTCCGGTGACCTTCGGTTGCTCGCCACTGTAGCGCTTGGTCAGAACCAACCGATAATAGAGCGTTTGCTTGCCGCTGGCGCGGCGAGCCGACCAGGTGACACGGCGGTTGCCGTCGGCGCGATTGATGCTGACGCCGTAGTTGTTGGAGATGAAGCTCTCGTTGAGGCTGACGAACTCCTGGTTCAGCGGCGGCACGAACATCTGGAGCTTCACCGGCTCGCGTGGGCTGGCGAGGAATTCGACCTTGGCGTCGATATTCCACAGGTCGTCGGTTTCGTCCTCGGTCACCGGGATGCCGAGAACGAAGATCTGGTACGCCGTAATGGATATGCCCAGGGCGACGAGCACAAAGATCAGGACTTTCAAATGCAGGGTCAGTGCGCGCATGGGTATTACTCGTCAGCGTCGGTTTTGTTGGTGCAGCCGGGCTTGCCGGCGACGTAGGTACGGCTTGGGTCGACCAGGGCGTCGAAGCGGGTGAGCGCGTCGGAGCCAATCAAAAGCGGATATTGGAAAGCGCTGCGGTCGGTCAGGTTCACTTCTATGCTGCGTTTGGTCTTGCCCATGCACAGATCGAGTTCGATAACCGGGCGGGCGGTGTACGTCTTGTCTTCCTGCGGATCGAAATCCCCGGCGCGGCGCTTGATCTTGCTGATGCGTGCCAGCGGGCGCTCGATCGGGTGCGCATGTGCGCTGTCGACGGCCAGATAGAAGCGCACCCAGGTTTCGCCGTTGCGCTTGAAGCGGGAAATGTCGCGTGCGCTCAGCGAGGCGGTCTGCGCGCCGGTATCCAGTTTGGCCGACAACTCGAGGTTGAACTCCGGGATCGCGATGTGCTCGTTCAGACCATAGATGGTTTTTTCGGCGCCGTGGCCAATACCGGGAGCGAGTAGCAGGCAGAGTGATAGGGCGTAGGCGTTGACTCTCATATATCCCGAGTACGTTTAAAGGAAAGACAGGGAGGACGAGGACTGCTGAGCGCAGCGCCTCGCAGCGAGGCGAGGTGGCCGCGGCGCGCCGCGATGGGCTCGCATTCTAGCATGGCGTTTTGGGGGTCGCGACAAGTGGTCATAACCTGTCAGCCACGCGTGTTCGCCAAACGTTGCGGCATACGACTTTAGTTCGATTGTTGACAATCCATAGTCGAGAGAATTGACCGATGCGGGTTGATGGCGTAATTTTCCTCGGGAATTAACTTCAAGTGTCGACAATATGCTGGATTCGTTAGATGCGCCTGCCGGTGCTCAGGTCGATAGCGGAACGCTCTCCGAGCATGTTTTCCGTCATATCCAGGCGGCAATCGTGAAAGGGGAGATCGCGCCGGGCAGCAAGATCTCCGAGCCGGAGCTGGCGCGTACCTACGGCATCAGCCGTGGCCCGCTGCGTGAAGCGATGCATCGGCTGGAGGGGCAGAAGCTACTGGTCCGCGTGCCGCATGTGGGCGCCCGGGTGGTTTCGCTCAGCCATGCCGAACTGATCGAACTCTATGAGATCCGCGAATCCCTCGAAGGTATGGCCTGTCGCCTGGCTGCCGAACGCATGAGCGAGGCTGAGATCGACGAGCTGCGCCGGGTGCTGGGCACGCATGAGCGCGACGAGGCGTTCCAGGCGGGTGTCGGCTACTACCAGCAGGAAGGCGATTTCGATTTCCACTACCGGATCATCCAGGGCAGTGGCAATCGCACCCTGGCCAAGCTGCTGTGCGACGAGCTTTATCAGCTGGTGCGCATGTACCGCATCCAGTTCTCCACTACGCCGAACCGACCGCATCAGGCGTTCGCTGAACATCACCGTATCCTCGATGCCATCGCCGACCGCGATGGCGAACTGGCGGAGCTGCTGATGCGCCGCCATATCGCCGCTTCCAAGCGCAATGTCGAGCGCCATTTCAAGGGCGCTCTTGAACAAACACCACACAAAAGGGGCAATGCATGACTCTTACTACTGCCGGTCAGCGTTTCCGTGACGCCGTGGCCAGTGAGCATCCGCTGCAGGTCGTCGGTGCTATCAACGCCAACCATGCGCTACTGGCCAAGCGCGCGGGCTTCAAGGCCATCTATCTGTCCGGCGGTGGTGTCGCGGCCGGCTCGCTGGGGCTGCCGGACCTCGGCATCACCGGTCTGGACGATGTGCTCACCGACGTGCGCCGCATCACCGATGTCTGCGATCTGCCGCTGCTGGTGGACGTGGACACCGGCTTCGGTAGCTCGGCGTTCAACGTGGCGCGTACCGTCAAGTCGATGATCAAGTTCGGCGCGGCAGCGATTCACATCGAGGACCAGGTCGGCGCCAAGCGCTGCGGTCACCGTCCGAACAAGGAAATCGTCACCCAGCAGGAAATGGTCGACCGCATCAAGGCGGCCGTGGACGCGCGTACCGATGACAGCTTCGTGATCATGGCGCGCACCGACGCGCTGGCCGTCGAAGGCCTGAACGCCGCGCTGGACCGTGCCGCCGCCTGCATCGAGGCCGGTGCCGACATGATCTTCCCGGAAGCCATCACCGAACTGGCCATGTACAAGACCTTCGCCGACCGCGTGAAGGCGCCGATCCTGGCCAACATCACCGAATTCGGTGCCACCCCGCTGTACACCACCGAAGAGCTGGCCAGCGTCGACGTGTCGCTGGTGCTGTACCCGCTGTCGGCGTTCCGCGCGATGAACAAGGCGGCGGAGAACGTCTATACCGCGCTGCGTCGCGACGGCACGCAGAAGAACGTGATCGACACCATGCAGACCCGCATGGAGCTTTACGATCGCATCAACTACCACGCGTTCGAGCAGCACCTCGACGCGTTGTTCGCCCAGAAAAAGAGCTGAGTCTGCGGCTCCGCCTGCTTCGACGGAGCCTTCCACTGACGTGATTTAGCGGTATCCAGAACAAATCCAAGAAGGAGATAGCAATGGCTGAAGCAAAAGTACTGAGTGGAGCAGGGTTGCGCGGTCAGATCGCCGGCCAGACGTCCCTGTCCACCGTCGGCAAGGAAGGCGCCGGTCTGACCTATCGCGGCTACGATGTCCGCGATCTGGCCGACCAGGTGCTGTTCGAGGAAGTGGCTTACCTGCTTCTGTACGGCGAGCTGCCGAACAAGGCGCAGCTGCAGGCTTATGTGACCAAGCTCAAGGGCCAGCGCGACCTGCCGCAGGCGCTCAAGGAAGTACTCGAGCGTATTCCGGCCAATGCCCACCCGATGGATGTGATGCGCACTGGCTGCTCTATGCTCGGCAACCTGGAGCCCGAGGAGAGTTTCGAGCAGCAGCGCGACAAGGCTGACCGCCTGCTCGCGGCATTCCCGGCGATCATGGTCTATTGGTATCGCTTCACTCATGAAGGCGTCCGCATCGATTGCACCTCCGACGAGGACACCCTGGGCGGTCATTTCCTCGCGCTGCTGCACGGCAAGAAGCCGAGCGAGCTGCATGTGAAGGTGATGAACGTCTCGCTGATCCTCTACGCCGAGCACGAGTTCAACGCCTCGACCTTCACTGCACGGGTGTGCGCATCCACGCTGTCCGACATCTTCTCGTGCGTCACCGGCGCCATCGGTTCGCTGCGTGGTCCGCTGCATGGCGGTGCCAACGAGGCGGCGATGGACATGATCGAGCGCTGGAAGTCGCCGGAAGAAGCCCGCGCCGGCATCCTCGGCATGCTGGAGCGCAAGGACAAGATCATGGGCTTCGGCCACGCGATCTACAGCGTTTCCGATCCGCGCAACGAGGTCATCAAGGTCTGGGCCAAGCAGCTCGCCGAGGAAGTGGGCGACACCGTGCTGTACCCGGTTTCCGTCGCCGTCGACGAAACCATGTGGGAGCAGAAGAAGCTGTTCCCCAACGCCGACTTCTATCACGCGTCGGCGTATCACTTCATGGGCATCCCGACCAAGCTGTTCACCCCGATCTTCGTCTGTTCGCGAGTGACCGGCTGGACCGCCCATGTGTTCGAGCAGCGCGCCAACAATCGCATCATCCGCCCGAGTGCCGAATACGTCGGCGTCGAGCAGCGCAAGGTGGTGCCGCTCGCTCAGCGTTGAGAGCGCGGGGGGGCGCCTTGTCGGCGTCCCTCCTTTATTAGTTGTTTCCGAACTTACCGATCGAGTCCATACGGCATGAACACCGACTATCGCAAACACCTGCCAGGCACCCAGCTGGATTACTTCGACGTCCGTGCGGCGATCGAGGACATCAAGCCGGGCGCCTACGACACGCTGCCCTACACCTCGCGCGTACTGGCCGAACAGCTGGTGCGTCGCTGCGATCCGGCCATGCTGACCGACTCGCTCAAGCAGATCATCGAGCGCAAGCGTGACCTGGACTTCCCCTGGTACCCGGCCCGCGTGGTCTGCCATGACATCCTCGGCCAGACCGCACTGGTCGATCTCGCCGGCCTGCGCGATGCGATCGCCGAGCAGGGTGGCGATCCGGCCAAGGTCAATCCAGTGGTACCGACCCAGCTGATCGTCGACCACTCGCTGGCTGTCGAAGCGCCCGGGTTCGATCCCGATGCGTTCGACAAGAACCGCGCTATCGAAGATCGCCGCAACGAAGACCGTTTCCACTTCATCGAGTGGACCAAGACCGCGTTCAAGAACGTCGACGTGATCCCGGCCGGTAACGGCATCATGCACCAGATCAACCTGGAGAAGATGTCACCGGTCATTCAGGCGCGCGACGGCGTGGCCTTCCCCGATACCTGCGTGGGCACCGACTCGCACACGCCGCACGTCGATGCCCTCGGTGTGATCGCCGTCGGCGTTGGCGGTCTGGAGGCCGAGACCGTGATGCTCGGCCATCCGTCAATGATGCGTCTGCCCGACATCGTCGGCGTCAAGCTGACCGGCAAGCGCAAGCCCGGCATCACCGCCACCGACATCGTCCTGGCGATCACCGAATTCCTGCGCAAGGAGCGCGTGGTGGGTGCCTACGTCGAGTTCTTCGGCGAGGGCGCCGACAGCCTGTCGATCGGCGACCGAGCCACCATCTCCAACATGTGCCCGGAATACGGCGCCACCGCGGCGATGTTCTACATCGACGGTCAGACCATCGATTACCTCAAGCTGACCGGCCGCGAGCCGGAGCAGGTCGCGCTGGTCGAGCAGTACGCCAAGGAAACCGGCCTGTGGGCCAGTGCGCTGACCGGCGCCGAATACGAGCGCGTGCTCGAGTTCGACCTGTCCGGCGTAGTACGCAACATGGCGGGTCCGAGCAACCCGCATCGCCGTCTGCCGACGTCCGCCCTGCACGAGCGTGGCATCGCCGACGAGGCCAAGCTGGCTGCCGCCAAGGCCGAGGAGGCCAAAGGCCTGCTGCCGGACGGCGCGGTGATCATCGCTGCCATCACCAGCTGCACCAACACCTCCAACCCGCGCAACGTGGTCGCCGCCGGTCTGCTGGCGAAGAAGGCCAACGCGTTGGGGCTGGTCCGCAAGCCGTGGGTCAAGACCTCCTTTGCCCCGGGCTCGAAGGTCGCCAAGCTGTACCTGGAAGACGCCGGCCTGCTGCCGGAACTGGAGAAGCTGGGCTTCGGCATCGTCGGCTACGCCTGCACCACCTGCAACGGCATGTCCGGTGCGCTGGATCCGAAGATCCAGCAGGAAATCATCGACCGCGATCTGTACGCCACTGCCGTATTGAGCGGCAACCGCAACTTCGACGGCCGTATCCATCCGTACGCCAAGCAGGCTTTCCTGGCTTCGCCGCCGCTGGTGGTGGCTTACGCCCTCGCCGGTACCGTGCGCTTCGACATCGAGCAGGACGTACTGGGCCATGACAAGGATGGCAACGCCATCACCCTGAAGGACCTGTGGCCGTCCGACGAGGAAATCGACGCCATCGTCGCCGCCTCGGTCAAGCCGGAGCAGTTCAAGCAGGTGTACATCCCGATGTTCGATCTGGGCAGCATCGAGGAAGCCAAGAGCCCGCTGTATGACTGGCGTCCGATGTCCACCTACATTCGCCGTCCGCCGTACTGGGAAGGCGCGCTGGCTGGCGAACGCACGCTCAAGGGCATGCGTCCGCTGGCGATCCTGCCGGACAACATCACCACCGATCACCTGTCGCCGTCCAACGCGATCCTGGCCAGCTCCGCGGCTGGCGAGTACCTGGCCAAGATGGGCCTGCCGGAGGAGGACTTCAACTCCTACGCCACCCACCGCGGCGACCACCTGACCGCCCAGCGTGCCACCTTCGCCAACCCGCAGCTGGTGAACGAGATGGTTGTGATCGACGGCAAGGTGCAGAAGGGATCGCTGGCGCGCGTCGAGCCGGAAGGCCAGGTCATGCGCATGTGGGAAGCCATCGAAACCTACATGAACCGCAAGCAGAACCTGATCATCGTCGCCGGCGCTGACTACGGTCAGGGCTCCTCGCGTGACTGGGCGGCCAAGGGCGTGCGCCTGGCCGGTGTGGAAGTGATCGTCGCCGAAGGCTTCGAGCGCATCCACCGTACCAACCTGGTCGGCATGGGCGTACTGCCGGTCGAGTTCAAGCCGGGCACCACCCGTCTGACCCTCGGCCTTGACGGCACCGAGACCTACGACATCGAAGGCGAACTGTCGCCGCGCTGCGATCTGACGCTGGTTGTCCACCGCAAGAGCGGTGAAACCATCCGTGTGCCGGTGACCTGCCGCCTGGATACCGCCGCCGATGTTCATGTGTACCAGGCCGGCGGCGTGCTGCAGCGCTTCGCCCAGGATTTCCTGAAAGGCTCGGCCGCCTGATTTCGTAGGGTGGATGGCGTTTCTCCATCCACCGTTCCGGTCCCTCGATGGCTCGGCGAGGCGCGATCCACCCTACGATCCATTCATTCTCCAGCCAGGACGCTCTCATGGCTCATCAACCTCAGATCAAGATTCCCGCCACCTACATGCGTGGCGGCACCAGCAAGGGTGTGTTCTTTCGCCTGCAGGATCTGCCCGAGCGCTGTCAGGTGCCGGGTGAGGCCCGCGACAGGCTGTTCATGCGGGTGATCGGCAGTCCCGATCCCTATGCCGCGCATATCGATGGCATGGGCGGGGCGACATCCAGCACCAGCAAGTGCGTGATCCTCTCGAAGAGCAGTCAGCCCGATCACGACGTCGATTACCTCTATGGGCAGGTTTCCATCGACAAGCCGTTCCTCGACTGGAGCGGTAACTGCGGCAACCTTTCTACCGGCGCGGGCGCGTTCGCGATCCAGGCCGGGCTGGTCGATCCGGCACGTATTCCGCAAGACGGCACCTGCGTGGTGCGCATCTGGCAGGCCAATATCCAGAAAACGATCATCGCCCATGTGCCGATCAGCAACGGGCAGGTGCAGGAAACCGGTGACTTCGAGCTGGACGGCGTAACGTTCCCGGCAGCGGAGATCGTGCTGGAGTTTCTCGACCCATCCGACGATGGCGAGGAGGGCGGCTCGATGTTCCCCACCGGCAACCTGATCGATGATCTGGAAGTCCCCGGCATCGGCACGCTCAAGGCCACCATGATCAGCGCCGGCATCCCCACCGTGTTCGTCAATGCCGAGGACATCGGTTACCACGGCACCGAGCTGCGGGAAGACATCAACGGCGACGCCGAAGCGCTGGCGCGTTTCGAAGCCATTCGTGTCGCTGGCGCGCTGCGCATGGGCTTGATCAAGACGGCGGACGAAGCGTTGACCCGTCAGCACACCCCGAAGGTCGCCTTCGTCAGCAAACCCAAGAGTTACAAGGCCTCCAGTGGCAAGACCATCGATGCGGGCGAGGTCGACTTGCTGGTGCGGGCGCTGTCGATGGGCAAGCTGCACCACGCCATGATGGGTACCTGTGCGGTCGCCATCGGGACTGCAGCAGCCGTGCCGGGCACGCTGGTGAACCTCGCCGCCGGTGGCGGTGAGCGTCAGGCGGTACGCTTCGGCCATCCGTCCGGCACCTTGCGAGTCGGCGCCGAGGCGAAGCAGGTCGGCGGCCAGTGGACAGTGACCAAGGCCATCATGAGCCGCAGTGCGCGCATCCTGATGGAAGGTTGGGTCCGTGTACCGGGCGACGCGTTTTGAGTTGAGAATGCGCAGTGGTTTTCTGCGCGGCAAATGCAAAAAGTCCGCACCAAGCGGACTTTTTGTTGTCTAGCGAAGCGGCACTTATTTGAGCCGACGCTCCACGCCTTTTTCCACGAGGATCTTGGCGGAGATTTCCTCGACGGAGAAATGCGTCGAGTTGATGTAGTTGATGTTCTCGCGGCGGAACAGGTTTTCCACCTCGCGAACTTCGAATTCGCACTGAGCGAAGCTGGCGTAACGGCTGTTGGGCTTGCGTTCGTTACGGATGGCGGCCAGGCGGTCGGAGTCGATGGTCAGGCCGAACAGCTTGTCCTTGTACGGCTTGAGCGAGGAGGGCAGTTGCAGTCGCTCCATGTCGTCCTCGGTCAGCGGGTAGTTTGCGGCGCGGATGCCATACTGCATGGCCATGTACAGACAGGTTGGCGTTTTGCCGCAGCGTGAAACGCCGACGAGAATCAGGTCGGCCTTGTCGTAATGACGAGTGCGTGCGCCGTCATCGTTGTCGAGGGCAAAGTTGACCGCGTCGATCCGCTCCATGTAGTTGGTGTTGTGGCTGATGGAGTGGGATTTGCCAACGGAGTACGAGGAACGCGACATGAGTTCGTGTTCCAGTGGAGCCAGGAACGAGGAAAAGATGTCGATCATGAAGCCGTTGGATTCGGCGAGGATGTCGCGGATTTCCTGGTTGACCAGAGTGTCGAAGATGATCGGGCGGGCACCGTCCCTGTCCGCGGCATTGTTGATTTGCTGTACCATTGCCCGGGCTTTTTCCGCGCTGTCGATGTACGGGCGGGTGAGCTTGGTGAAAGAGATGTTCTCGAATTGCGCCAGGAGGCTTTGGCCCAGGGTTTCCGCCGTGATCCCGGTGCCATCGGAAATGAAGAAAGCGGTTCGTTTCATGTACCTTCGGCCTTAAGTCGAGAACGGTTCCCAGCTATAGTAGGCCCTTCGCCGAGCCCGATTGGCGGGCATTGTTACTTATTTTGCAGGGTCAGGCCACAGCCATGCGGCAGGGCTCCGGTTGAGTTCCAACACCTAACGGAGAGTTCACCTTGGTAGAGTACGTAGTTTCCCTCGATAAGCTCGGCAACCACGATGTTGAGCGTGTAGGGGGCAAGAACGCCTCCCTGGGCGAGATGATCAGCAACCTCGCCGGTGCCGGTGTTTCCGTACCGGGCGGTTTCGCCACCACGGCTCAGGCCTATCGCGATTTTCTCGAGCTGAGCGGTCTGAACGATCAGATCCATGCGCTGCTCGATGCACTCGATGTCGACGATGTCAACGCGCTGGCCAAGGCCGGTGCACAGATTCGTCAGTGGGTGATGGACGCCGAGTTCCCGCCGCAGCTGGATGCCGACATTCGCAAGGCGTTCGCCGAGATGTCCGGTGGTAACGACAACATGGCGGTCGCCGTGCGTTCTTCGGCGACCGCCGAAGACCTGCCGGATGCATCCTTTGCCGGCCAGCAGGAAACCTTCCTGAACATTCGCGGTGTGGACAACGTGATCCGCGCGGCCAAGGAAGTCTTCGCTTCGCTGTTCAACGATCGCGCCATTGCCTACCGCGTGCACCAGGGCTTTGACCACAAGCTGGTCGCCCTGTCTGCCGGCGTGCAGCGCATGGTTCGCTCGGAAACCGGCACCGCCGGCGTCATGTTTACCCTCGATACCGAATCCGGCTTCCGCGACGTGGTGTTCATCACCGGCGCTTATGGTCTGGGCGAGACTGTCGTGCAGGGCGCGGTCAACCCTGACGAGTTCTACGTGCACAAGCAGACGCTGGAGGCCGGGCGCCCGGCGATCCTGCGCCGCAACCTGGGCAGCAAGGCGATCAAGATGGTCTACGGCGACGAAGCCAAGGCCGGCAAGTCGGTCAAGACCGTCGAAGTCGATGCAGCCGATCGCGCACGCTTCTGCCTGACCGACGAAGAGGTGACCAATCTCGCCAAGCAGGCTCTGATCATCGAGAAGCACTATGGTCGCCCGATGGATATCGAGTGGGCCAAGGATGGTGACGACGGCAAGCTGTACATCGTCCAGGCGCGTCCGGAAACCGTGAAGAGCCGCAGCAGCGCCAACGTCATGGAACGTTACCTGCTGAAAGAAAAAGGCACCGTACTGGTCGAAGGCCGTGCCATCGGCCAGCGCATCGGCGCCGGCCCGGTCAAGGTCATCCACGACGTCAGCGAGATGGACAAGGTCCAGCCGGGCGACGTGCTGGTATCCGACATGACCGACCCGGACTGGGAGCCGGTGATGAAGCGCGCCAGCGCCATCGTCACCAACCGCGGCGGGCGTACCTGCCACGCGGCGATCATCGCCCGCGAGCTGGGCATTCCGGCGGTCGTCGGCTGCGGTAACGCCACCGAACTGCTGCAGGACGGCCAGCGCGTGACCGTGTCCTGCGCCGAGGGCGACACCGGCCTGATCTTCGATGGCGAGCTGGGCTTCGACATCCGCCAGAACTCCATTGATGCGATGCCTGAACTGCCGTTCAAGATCATGATGAACGTCGGCAACCCGGATCGCGCCTTCGATTTCGCCCACCTGCCCAACGAAGGCGTCGGCCTGGCGCGTCTCGAATTCATCATCAACCGGATGATCGGCGTGCATCCCAAGGCACTGCTGAATTTTGACGGCCTGCCGGCTGACGTGAAGAGCAGCGTCGAGAAGCGCATCGCCGGCTACGACGACCCGGTCAACTTCTACGTCGAGAAGCTGGTCGAAGGCGTGAGCACGCTGGCCGCAGCGTTCTGGCCGAAAAAGGTCATCGTGCGTCTGTCGGACTTCAAGTCCAACGAATACGCCAACCTGATCGGTGGCAAGCTCTACGAGCCGGAAGAAGAGAACCCGATGCTCGGCTTCCGCGGCGCGTCGCGCTATATCAGCGATTCGTTCCGCGATTGCTTCGAGCTGGAATGCCGCGCCATGCGCAAGGTTCGCGACGTTATGGGGCTGACCAACGTCGAGCTGATGGTGCCCTTCGTGCGTACGCTTGGCGAGGCCTCGCAGGTGATCGATCTGCTGGCCCAGTACGGCCTCAAGCGTGGCGAGAATGGTCTGCGTGTCATCATGATGTGTGAGCTGCCGTCCAACGCGCTGCTGGCCGACGAGTTCCTCGAGTACTTCGATGGCTTCTCGATTGGCTCCAACGATATGACCCAGCTGACGCTCGGCCTGGACCGTGATTCGGGCATCATCGCGCACCTGTTCGACGAGCGTAATCCGGCAGTCAAGAAGCTCCTGGCCAATGCGATCCAGGCGTGCAACAAGGCGGGCAAGTACATCGGCATCTGCGGCCAGGGGCCTTCGGATCATCCGGACCTGGCGCGCTGGCTGATGGAGCAGGGCATCGAGAGCGTATCGCTGAATCCGGACTCGGTACTCGATACCTGGTTCTTCCTGGCTGACGCGCAGGTCTGAACTGCGGTTTGAAGCATGACGACAGGGCGGAATTTCCGCCCTGTCGCGTTTTCGGCTTCCGTGGCTTCGGCTCGGCATTTCGTTGATCGCGCCCTGCGGCTAACATGACGCGGCGCGCATCGATACCAGCCGATTGGCGGAGTGGGCGAAACGGCTAGGCGATGTCCACGAATTCCCAAGCAAAGGAGCTTTCCATGCAATATGTCACTCCTGATCTGTGCGACGCGTACCCGGAGCTGGTACAGGTGGTCGAGCCGATTTTCAGCAATTTCGGCGGCCGCGATTCCTTCGGTGGTCAGATCGTCACCGTCAAGTGCTTTGAGGACAACTCTCTGGTCAAGGATCAGGTCGATACGGATGGCCGTGGCAAGGTGTTGGTTGTCGATGGCGGCGGCTCGCTGCGCCGCGCGCTGCTCGGTGACATGCTGGCTGAGAAAGCGTCGCGCAACGGCTGGGAAGGGATCGTTGTCTATGGTTGCGTGCGCGATGTCGATGTGATCGCGCAGACCGATCTCGGCGTCCAGGCGCTAGCCAGTCATCCGATGAAAACCGACAAGCGTGGCATCGGCGATCTCAACGTGCCGGTGACCTTCTGCGGCGTCACGTTCCGCCCCGGCGAATATGTCTACGCGGACAATAACGGCATCATCGTCTCGCCCGAGGCGCTGAAGATGCCGGAGTGATCCATCGCGCTCGCGTTGAAGCACCGTAATACCAAGCCCGGCGATGCCGGGCTTTTCATATCAGGGAGACGTTCATGCAGCTGAGCGACACGCAGCAGTGGGGGCTGGTTCATGCTTTCGTTCTGGATGGGCGGGGTGGCGCGCGCGCCATCGCCTACGCGGTCCTGCGCGATCTGCAGCTGAGTGACACACAAAGCCTGTGGCTGCATTGGGATCGCAGCCATCCGGCGGCACAGGCCTGGCTGCGCGGTCAGAGCGGTCTCAATGACTTTGCGTGCGATGTGCTGCTGGAAGAAAACACGCGGCCACGTGTACTGGCGCTGCCGAACGAGGAGCTTCTGCTTTTCCTTCGAGGCGTGAACCTCAATCCCGATTCTGCCCCGGAAGACATGATTTCGCTGCGCGTGTTTGCCGATGCGCGACGTGTCATCTCGTTGCGTTTGCGACCCTTGCGTTCGACCGAGGCAGTCATTCGCCTGCTTATGGACGGCAAGGGTCCGAAGACGGCGTCGGAGGTACTGGTCTATCTGGCTGATTCGATGACCGATCGGGTAGATGATCTCGTGGTGCAGCTGACCGAATGCGTTGATCAGGAAGAGGAGCGTCTGGAGCTCGACGAGCGCTACGGCCCGGAGCACGACAGTATGCTTTCGCTGCGCCGCCGAGCGGCAAGTCTGAGACGGTTCCTGCTGCCCCAGCGTGAAATTTACGCCCAGCTCACTCGCAATCGCCTGAGCTGGTTCGTAGAGGACGACGCTGACTACTGGAACGAACTGAGTAACCGACTGATCCGCTATCTCGAAGAGCTGGATCTGGTGCGTGAGCGAATCGATCTCGTGCTTGAGTCCGAGCGGCGCCGGCTCAGTGAGCGAATGAACCGCACCATGTACATTTTCGGTATCATTACCGGCTTTTTCCTACCGATGACGTTTCTGACTGGCCTTTTGGGCGTCAACGTCGGTGGGATTCCGGGCGCACAAAGCCCGTACGGTTTTGCCATCGCCTGTCTGCTGATCGGCCTCATCGCATTGTTTCAGTGGTGGATCTTTCGCCGTCTGCGTTGGATCTGAATGTGACTCGAAGTCAGCCACAGGCCGTCTAGCGGACATGTTCCAGCGAGGTATACATGCGCGATCCCTTTGAAGAATCATTGCGTGATCTGCTCAACAAGCCATCGGCACAGGATGAGGCTGAGCGCCTCGGCCGGGTGCTCAAGACCGCGAACCGCCAGGTTGGCGTTGGGGACCTTTTCGGTCTCATGGGGCACTGGCTGCAGGGCTTGCTGATAGCAGTCAACAGTGGGGCGGGTCACGTGGCACCTGTTTCCCGTCGTCATTCATCCAACCGTTCGTTCGATAAGGCCGATTGATCATGGAATTCGATCCCTGGACTCAGAGTTTGCTGTCCGCGATGAGCTCGCTCTGGGCTTCCGTAGCGGCATTCATTCCGCGCCTGTTTGGCGCGCTGGTAGTCGTACTGCTTGGCTTCGTGGTGGCCAAGCTGCTCGATACCTTGCTGTCGAAGGTGCTTGCGAAGCTGGGGCTGGATCGGCTGATGGCCGGCACCGGGCTGACGAAGTTGCTGGGGCGTGCCGGAATTCGGGTTCCCGTCTCGGTGCTGATCGGCAAGGTGGTCTATTGGTTCGTCCTACTGATTTTCCTCGTCTCGGCAGCCGAGTCCCTTGGGTTGGAGCGGGTGTCGGCCACGCTGGACGTCTTGGCGCTCTACGTTCCCAAGGTGTTCGGTGCAGCGCTGATTCTCGTCGCTGGTGTGCTTTTGGCTCAGCTGTTCAGTGGCGTGGTCCGGGGCGCAGCAGAGAGCGTTGGTATTGATTACGCCAACGGGCTGGCTCGCATTGCGCAGGGGCTGGTGATCATCATCGCCATTTCCGTGTCCATCGGGCAGCTAGAAATCAAAACCGAACTGTTGAACTACGTTATTGCCATCGTGCTGATCTCGGTAGGGCTGGCAGTGGCTTTGGCATTCGGGCTCGGTAGTCGTGAGCTTGTCAGCCAGATCCTTGCCGGGATCTACGTGCGCGAGCTTTACGAGGTGGGACAGCATGTCACCCTCGAAGATATCGAAGGGCAGATCGAAGAGATCGGCACCGTCAAAACGCTGCTGTTGTGCAGCGATGGCGAGCTCGTCTCCGTAGCCAATCGGGTTTTGCTGGAACGGCGGGTAGGCAGCCGCTGACGGTGGTTATCTGGTAGAATGCGGCGCCTTTTTTCGGTTTCCCTGACAGGCGGCCGCGACCTGATTGCTGGCTCGAAGCGTCTTGACTAAAACCCAATCGACCATCCCGCGCTACGATCCTCGCCAACTCAGCGATGAAGAGTTGGTGCAATATGCCCGCGTCGAGTTGTTTCATATAACTCGGGCATATGAGGAGTTGATGCGTCGCTATCAGCGCACCCTGTTCAATGTCTGCGCGCGTTATTTGGGCAACGATCGGGATGCCGACGATGTTTGTCAGGAGGTCATGCTCAAGGTTTTGTATGGCCTGAAGAACTTTGAAGGAAAATCGAAGTTCAAGACCTGGCTATATAGCATTACTTATAATGAGTGCATTACCCAATATCGCAAGGAGCGGCGCAAGCGTCGCCTGCTCGATGCGCTTAGCCTAGACCCGCTTGAAGAAGCCTCCGAAGAGAAAGCGCCTCGCGTCGAGGAGAAGGGCGGACTTGATCGATGGCTAGTGCATGTCAATCCTATTGATCGGGAAATCCTGGTGCTGCGATTTGTCGCAGAACTGGAGTTTCAGGAAATCGCCGACATAATGCATATGGGATTAAGTGCAACGAAGATGCGCTACAAGCGTGCATTGGATAAACTAAGAGAAAATTTTTCCGAACCAATCGAAACTTAACGGGAAATGGTTGTCTCATGCGTAGCGAACAGCTTGGGCACAAGACAGCCGGTCTCCTTAGATTGTTCTGACTCTAACCACCAGATGGGGATTTACGGATGAAACTTAAGAATACCTTGGGCGTTGTCATTGGCTCGATGGTAGCCGCTACTTCGTTCGGCGCGCTGGCCCAGGGCCAGGGGGCTGTCGAGGTCGAAGCATTCGGTAAGCACTATTTCTCCGATAGCTCGCGCGGCTTCGAAGACGAGGGCGAACTGTACGGCGCGGGCGCCAGCTATTTCCTGACCGACGACGTCTCGCTGGGTCTGTCGTATGGTGAATACCACGACGTCACCTCCGACAATCCGGTCAATGCTGACGGTCACAAGAACATCAAGGGCAGCCTGACCTCGCTGGACGCGGCTTACCACTTCGGCGCGCCGGGCGTTGGCCTGCGCCCGTACGTATCCGCTGGTGTGGCCCACCAGAGCATCGGTCAGGCTGCTCGCAGCGGTCGTGATCACAGCACCTACGCCAACATCGGTGCTGGCCTGAAGTACTACTTCACCGAGAACCTGTTCGCCAAGGCGAGCGTGGACGGCATGCACAACATCGATCGCGGCGACTCCGAGTGGATGGCTGGCGTGGGTGTCGGTCTGAACTTCGGTGGCGGTGCGCGTCAGGTTGCGGCTGTCGAGCCGACTCCGGAGCCGGCACCGGCTCCGATCGTCGACACCGAGCCGGAACCGGCTCCGGAAGTGGTGCGTGTTGAACTGGACGTGAAATTCGACTTCGACAAGTCGCGCGTCCGTGAAGAAAGCTATGGCGATATCAAGAACCTGGCTGACTTCATGCAGCAGTACCCGCAGACCAGCACCACCGTTGAAGGTCACACCGACTCCGTTGGTACCGACCAGTACAACCAGCGCCTGTCCGAGCGTCGCGCCGAAGCGGTTCGTGATGTTCTGGTCAACCAGTACGGCGTTGAAGGTGGTCGTGTGAATTCGGTGGGTTATGGTGAGTCTCGTCCGGTTGCAGACAACGCTACCGATGCGGGCCGTCAGATCAACCGTCGTGTTGAAGCTGAAGTAGAAGCTCAGGTTAAGTAATCTGAGTATTCTGGTGAAGCCGACTCTGGGGTAGTCTCTCTGCTCTGTCGGCTTTAGCCTAAAAAACCGATGCCAGACTTCTGGCATCGGTTTTTTTGTGCTTGATTCCCATAGCGTTAAGTTCAGGAGAGGTTTGGCGAGGTGATCTTTGGTGATCGGTGCCGGGTCTTTCGTTCTTACATGTTCGCTGAGCATAAAAAAACCCCGCCGAAGCGGGGTTTTTTATTTCACGACGTCAGACTTCGACGACTTGGATCTTCGCTTTTTCCGCAGCCTCACGGAACTCGGCGATCTGGTCGAAGCTCAGGTAGCGGTAGACGTCGGCAGCCATGCTGTCGATATCCTTCGCGTAGGCCATGTATTCCTCGACGGTCGGCAGCTTGCCGATAATCGAAGCGACCGCTGCCAGTTCGGCGGAGGCCAAGAATACGTCGGTGGCGTCGCCCAGGCGGTTCGGGAAGTTACGGGTCGAGGTGGAGACCACGGTCGAACCGGTCTGTACGCGAGCCTGGTTACCCATGCACAGCGAGCAGCCCGGCATTTCCATGCGCGCGCCAGCCTTGCCGTAGATGCCGTAGTAGCCTTCTTCGGTCAGCTGGTGGGCGTCCATCTTGGTCGGCGGAGCCAGCCACAGACGGGTCGGAATGCCACCCTTGACCTTGTCCAGTAGCTTGCCGGCGGCGCGGAAGTGACCGATGTTGGTCATGCAGGAACCGATGAACACTTCATCGATCTTGCGGCCTTGAACGGTGGACAGCAGACGCGCGTCGTCCGGGTCGTTCGGGGCACACAGGACCGGCTCCTTGATGTCGGCCAGATCGATCTCGATAACGGCTGCGTATTCGGCGTCCTTATCGGCTTCCAGCAGTTCCGGCTTGGCCAGCCAGGCTTCCATCGCCTGGGCACGACGCTCCAGGGTGCGGGCATCGCCGTAACCTTCGCCGATCATCCAGCGCAGCAGGGTGATGTTGGACTTCAGGTACTCGGCGATCGAGTCTTCCGGCAGCTTGATGGTGCAACCGGCAGCCGAACGCTCGGCGGAGGCGTCGGACAGCTCGAAGGCTTGTTCGACGGTCAGCCCGGTCAGGCCTTCGATTTCCAGGATGCGGCCGGAGAAGATGTTCTTCTTGCCCTTCTTCTCGACAGTCAGCAGGCCAGCCTGAATGGCGTAGTAGGGGATGGCATGCACCAGGTCACGCAGGGTGATACCGGGCTGCATCTTGCCCTTGAAGCGCACCAGCACGGATTCCGGCATGTCCAGCGGCATGACGCCGGTGGCAGCGGCGAAGGCCACCAGGCCGGAACCGGCCGGGAAGCTGATGCCGATCGGGAAGCGGGTGTGCGAGTCGCCACCGGTGCCGACGGTGTCGGGCAGCAGCATGCGGTTCAGCCAGCTGTGGATGATGCCGTCACCCGGACGCAGGGACACACCGCCACGGTTCATGATGAAGTCCGGCAGGGTGTGGTGGGTGTTGACGTCGATGGGCTTCGGATAGGCGGCGGTGTGGCAGAAGGACTGCATCACCAGGTCGGCGGAGAAGCCCAGGCAAGCCAGGTCCTTCAGCTCGTCGCGGGTCATCGGGCCGGTGGTGTCCTGGGAGCCGACGGTGGTCATCTTCGGTTCGCAGTAGGTGCCCGGGCGCACGCCCTGGCCTTCCGGCAGACCGCAGGCGCGGCCGACCATCTTCTGGGCGAGGGTGAAGCCCTTGCCGCTGTCAGCCGGCGCTTCCGGCTTCTTGAACAGGGTGGACGGAGCCAGACCCAGCTCGGCGCGGGCCTTCTCGGTCAGGCCGCGGCCGATGATCAGCGGGATACGGCCGCCGGCGCGAACTTCGTCCAGCAGTACGTCGGTCTTCAGCTGGAAGGTGGTGACCAGCTCGTTGCTGTCGTGACGACGGACTTCGCCCTTGTACGGGTACACGTCGATGACGTCGCCCATGGCCAGGTTGGTGCAGTCGAACTCGATCGGCAGGGCGCCGGCGTCTTCCATAGTGTTGTAGAAGATCGGGGCGATCTTGGTGCCGAAGCAGAAACCACCGGCGCGCTTGTTCGGCACGTTCGGAATGTCGTCACCGAAGAACCACAGCACGGAGTTGGTGGCGGACTTGCGGGAAGAACCGGTACCGACCACGTCGCCGACGTAGGCAACCGGGAAACCCTTGGCCTTCAGCGCTTCCATCTGCTTGATGGGGCCGACCGAGCCCGGAACGTCCGGGTTGATGCCGTCGCGGGCCATCTTCAGCATGGCCAGGGCGTGCAGCGGGATGTCCGGGCGCGACCAGGCATCCGGAGCCGGGGACAGGTCGTCGGTGTTGGTTTCCCCGGTGACTTTGAACACGGACAGGGTGATCTTTTCAGCCAGCGCCGGGCGGTTCTGGAACCACTCGCCTTCGGCCCAGGACTTCAGCACGGCCTGAGCGGCGGCGTTGCCCTTCTTGGCGCGCTCGGCGACGTCGTGGAAGGCGTCGAACATCAGCAGGGTGTGCTTCAGCTGTTCGGCGGTGACGTTGGCCAGTTCGGGGCTGTCCAGCAGCTCGACCAGGGTGGCGATGTTGTAACCGCCCTGCATGGTGCCCAACAGCTCGACTGCGCGCTGCTTGCCGATCAGCGGGGAAGTGGCTTCACCCTTGGCGATGGCGGAGAGGAAGCCGGCCTTGACGTAGGCGGCTTCGTCGACGCCCGCGGGAACGCGGTTGGTGATCAGGTCAAGCAGGAATTCTTCTTCGCCAGCCGGTGGGTTCTTCAGCAGCTCGATCAGGCCTGCGGTCTGTTCGGCGTTCAGCGGCTGGGGCACGACGCCCTGGGCGGCACGCTCTTCTACGTGTTTGCGATAGGCTTCAAGCACAGTTTTACCCTCATCATTGGTCCCTTGGGAGTTTCGGGACGCGCGTCCGGAAGCTGTTTTCAAAGTTTTACGCCGGCTGAGGTGGCCGGGTCGGCAGTAATGAGGGTCTGCCCACCCGGCGTGTGACCGGACCAACTGTGCTCGTGACGCTTTGAAAACAGCTTCGTGTGGAGTAGGCGCCGAAAACGGCGGGCCAATACTACTGGAACGGGCCTGTAAAGTTAAGTCGGATGCCGCGCGCCGCTTGGCTTCTGGCGTCCGCGCATATGCTGGCCGCGATGCTCCCGAGCGCGCGGCGCGTGGGCTTGCGAGCGGCTTTGCAGTCTTGACGTTGATCATCCCGGATGACCGCGGTTGGACAAAAGTCTAAGATGCGCGGCCGATTTGTCGCTGGGTGGCGCCATGTCCAATCAACGTATCCAGACTCCTTGCGTGGGCCTTTGCTCTACGGTTTACGGCGATCTCGTCTGTCGTGGGTGCAAACGCTTTCACCAAGAGGTGGTGAACTGGAATGCCTATCGGGACGAAGAGAAACGGGCGGTCTGGCGGAGGCTGGAGACCCTGCTGGCGCAAGTGATGGCGGCGAAGGTGGATGTGTTCGATGCGGGCCTGCTGCGCCGGCAACTGGAGTCACGCCAGATTCGTTTCGTGGCCGAACAATCTCCTTACTGTTGGGCGTATCAGCTTATTGCGCGCGGCTCGCGTGTCATTCAGCAGATCGAGGCTTATGGCGTGGCGGTGTTGCCCGAGTTTCGTCAGTGGTCATTGCCGCAGTTGCGCGATGCCATCGACCGTGAGTTCTTCCTGCTTTCCGAGGCGCATTACGAGCGTTACATGGCTCCGCGCTTTCTCGCTCCAGGCGCCGATCGGTTTGCCTAGCGCCGGCCGCTACGGGCGGCCGGCACGGAGGTCAATGGCGGACCAACTCTTCCAGATGGTCGATGATTTCATCGGGCTTGAGTACGAGGACATCGCTTTCCAGTGTGTCGAGCACCACTTCGGCGGTGTTGCCCATCAGTGCACCGGAAAAACCGGTTCGCGCCACCGTGCCGATGACGGTCACTGCCGCCTGCAACTGATGGCAGATACGTGGAATCAGCGCATCGGCAGGGCCTTCTTCGATGTGCAGCTGCGTGTCGGGAATGTCATAGTCCGTCTGGAAACGCTTGCACGCCTCACGGTAACGCGCCTCGATGGTTTCCTTCAGTTGGAACGCCGGATCGGCGGCTGACAGCATGGCTGACGGGTGTGCACTGATGACGTGCAGTTGCCCGTCGGCGAGGCCGGCTATCTCGTAACCGTGACTGACGATGGTCGCATGCAGCGTACGGTGCTCGAGATCGGCATTGCCGACGTCGACGGCGGCCAGGATGTTGCGGCCTTTCCAGGGCGTATCGGTTTTCACCATGAGCACGGGGCAGGGGCAATAACGCAGCAGCTTCCAGTCTTCGGGGGTAAGCAGTGCGCGCTTGAGCGGGCTATCCGGAACATGCTGCTTGATCACCAGTCCGCAGCCTTCGGCTTGCTGTACGGTGATGATGGTCTGGTGAAGATTCTCATGCCACGCCTGCTGGACGCTGACTTGATGGCCTTCGCTTGTCAGTCGCTCGCGCAGCGATTCGAGATAGGCGCCGTGATCGTGCTTGTTGTCGCAGACCAGCAGATGCAGACGTGACTGACTGACGCTGGAGATCAGGTGGGCGCGCTTGAGTGCCAGCGAATCTGGCTGGTTAGGGTCAATTACCACGAGAATGCAGCGAATGGCCAACATGTTCGGCTCCGTTTCCTGGATGCGGTTGCTCAACTATAGACAAGCCGGCGGCGTTGGCGCTGATGTAAATCAAGCGGAGCTGGCCGGGCCGCGGGGCATTCGTATAATGCACGCCGCCAAACGGCTCGGACGCATTACGGCTGCCGGTTTCGGGCGTGAATATCGGTCATGACACCGAAACAATCAGACATCACGACGAGGAGGGCGGCTGTGCTGCCTGAAATACACGAATTCCTGGGCTGTCGAACTCCTGACGCATGGGTCGCTGCTGCCCTGGATCAGCAGGATGTGATGCTGCTCGATCACAAGAACTGCGAATTCAAGGCCGCCTCCACCGCGCTGAGCCTGATTGCCCGTTACGGCCAGCACCTGGATCTGATCAACTACATGTCCCGTCTGGCGCGCGAAGAGCTGGTGCATCACGAGCAGGTGCTGAGGCTTCTCAAGCGCCGCAAGATCGCCCTGCGTCCCGTCTCGGCCAGTCGCTACGCGTCCGGGCTTCGCGCCGTCGTGCGTACTCATGAGCCGCACAAGCTGACGGATACGCTGGTGGTCGGGGCTTTCATCGAGGCGCGTTCATGCGAACGCTTCGAGGCGATGGTGCCGCACCTGGATGAGGAGCTGGGCAGGTTCTATTTCGGCCTGCTGAAGTCGGAGGCGCGGCACTTCCAGAACTACCTGCGCTTCGCTTACCAGTACGGGGAGGCCGCCGATGTCGATCGCACGATCGAACGGGTGCGCCTGGTTGAGCGGGAATTGATCGAGAGCTCGGACAGCGAGTTCCGCTTTCACAGCGGAGTGCCGCTCGCGGCCTGAGGCGTCAGGCCAGTTCGAATGGGGCTTGGTTGAAGCCCTGCTCGTCAATCTGTAGCGCCCAGCCTTGCCGATCCCAATCCCCCAGCACGATGCGTTGCGCTGGCTGGTCATCGAGAACCAGCGCGTGGATGGCGGGGCGATGTGTATGGCCATGAATCAGGCGGCGCGCCCGATGTTCGCGCATGGCTCGCACGACTTCCTCGGGTGTCACGTCGATGATGTCGCTGGCCTTCATGCGGGTTTGTGTACGGCTTTCGTTGCGCAACTTGCGCGCCAGCTTCTGGCGCGTGGCCAGTGGCAGGTTGCGCAGGATGAACAGGGTGAGCGGGTTACGCAGCAGGCGCCGCAAACGCATGTAACCCTCATCTCGGGTGCACAGACTGTCGCCGTGCATCAGCAGGGTGCGCTCGCCTTGTAGGCTCACCACCGTGGGGTCGGCCAGCAGTTCGCAGCCGGCGGCCCGGCAAAAATGTTTGCCGAGCATGAAATCGCGATTGCCGTGCATCAGATAGATGCGGGTGCCGCGTTCGCTCAGCGTGCGCAGGGCCTGCGCGATCGATCGCTGAAACGGCGTCATGGCATCGTCGCCGATCCACACCTCGAAGAAATCGCCGAGGATGTACAGCGCTTCGGCCTGAGGAGCGCGCGTCTGGAGAAAATGCAGAAACGCCTGGGTGATATCCGGGCGTTCCTCTTCGAGATGCAGATCGGAGATCAGCAGGATCACTCGGCGTTACTCGACGATCTCGGCCTTCTCGATCACCACGTCGTCCACCGGGACGTCCTGATGGCCGGACTTCATGGTAGTAGCCACGCCCTTGATCTTCTCGACCACATCCATGCCCTCGGTCACTTCGCCGAACACGGCGTAACCCCAGCCCTGAACGGTTGGTGCGCTGTGATCGAGGAAGTCGTTGTCCTTGACGTTGATGAAAAACTGCGCAGAAGCCGAATGCGGCTCCATCGTGCGGGCCATCGCCAGGGTGCCGGTCTTGTTGGACAGGCCGTTGTTGGCCTCGTTCTTGATCGGCGCGCGGGTGGCTTTCTGCTTCATGCCCGGCTCGAAACCGCCGCCCTGGATCATGAAGTTGCCGATCACGCGATGGAAGATGGTGCCGTCGTAATGGCCGCTCTTCACGTATTCCTTGAAATTGGCCGTGGTTTCCGGCGCTTTGTCTTCGAACAGCTTGACGGTGATGACGCCGTAGTTGGTATGCAGTTTGATCATGTGCAGAGTTCCGTTTCGATGGCGGGCAAAGAAGATGCGGCGGGCCACATCGAGGATGGTTCGCCGCCCCGCATGGCAGACGTACGCGAGGCGCTTTGCTCTGTCAGGGGGTTGACGGGTTCGCTATCATAAGCGCTTTGTTTTGGTCGGCCTACCCTGAGCCGCATCGCTGATCGCTAAGGACACCATGAGCAAGCCAATCGTCGAAAAAGCCGCCAATTTCCTGCGCCCGATCGTTCAGGCTGACCTGGAAGCCGGCAAGCACGCCAAGATCATCACCCGCTTCCCGCCGGAGCCCAACGGCTACCTGCATATCGGCCACGCCAAGTCGATCTGCCTGAACTTCGGCCTGGCCGAGGAGTTCGGTGGTCAGTGCAACCTGCGCTTCGACGACACCAACCCGGCCAAGGAAGACCAGGAATACATCGATGCGATCAAGGCCGACGTCGAGTGGCTGGGCTTCAAGTGGGCCGGTGAAGAGCACTATGCCTCCGACTATTTCGACCAGCTGCACGAGTGGGCGATTTATCTGATCCAGGCCGGCAAGGCCTTCGTCTGCGACCTCAATGCCGAGGAGATGCGCGCCTACCGCGGCAGCCTGACCGAACCGGGCAAGAACAGCCCGTTCCGCGAGCGCAGTGTCGAGGAAAACCTCGACCTGTTCGCGCGTATGAAGGCCGGCGAGTTCCCCGACGGCGCCCGCTCGCTGCGCGCCAAGATCGACATGGCGTCGCCGAACATCAATCTGCGCGACCCCATCCTCTACCGCATCCGCCACGCCCATCACCACCAGACCGGTGACAAGTGGTGTATCTATCCGAGCTACGACTTCACCCACGGCCAGTCGGACGCCATCGAAGGCATCACCCATTCGATCTGCACCCTGGAGTTCGAGGATCACCGCCCGCTGTACGAGTGGTTCCTGGACAACCTGCCGGTGCCGGCCAAGCCGCGTCAGTACGAATTCGCCCGCCTGAACCTGAACTACACCATCACCAGCAAGCGCAAGCTCAAGCAGCTGGTCGATGAGGGGCACGTGAATGGTTGGGACGATCCGCGCATGTCCACGCTGTCCGGCTTCCGCCGTCGTGGCTATACCCCGGCGTCGATCCGCAGCTTCTGCGACATGATCGGCGTCAACCGCGCCGGTGGCGTGGTGGACATGAGCATGCTGGAGTTCGCCATCCGCGAGGACCTGGACGCCAACGCCGCGCGCGCCATGTGCGTGCTCAAGCCGCTCAAGGTGGTGATCAGCAACTATCCGGAAGGCCAGGTCGAGAATCTTGAGCTGCCGCGGCATCCCAAGCAGGACATGGGTGTGCGCGTACTGCCGTTCTCCCGCGAGATCTACATCGACGCCAGCGACTTCGAGGAAGTCCCGCCGGCCGGCTACAAGCGCCTGATCCCCGGCGGCGAAGTGCGCCTGCGCGGCAGTTACGTGATCCGCGCCGACGAGGCGATCAAGGATGCCGCCGGCAACATCGTCGAACTGCGCTGCAGCTACGACGAGAACACCCTCGGCAAGAACCCGGAAGGCCGCAAGGTCAAGGGCGTGATCCACTGGGTGCCGGCCGCCGAAAGCGTCGAGTGCGAGGTGCGCCTGTACGACCGTCTGTTCAAGGCCGCTAACCCGGAGAAGACCGACGAGGAAGGCGGCAGCTTCCTTGACAACATCAACCCGGAATCCCTGGTGGTGCTCAAGGGTTGCCGCGCCGAACCGTCGCTGGCCACTGCCGCGCCGGAAGAGCGCTTCCAGTTCGAGCGCGAAGGCTACTTCTGCGCCGACCTGAAGGACTCCAAGCCGGGCGCCCCGGTGTTCAACCGTACCGTGACCCTGCGCGACTCCTGGGGGCAGTGATGACGCTTTCCATCTACAGCACGCTGTCCAAGAGCAAGGACGCGTTCAAGCCGCTGGAAGGCAACAAGGTGCGCATGTACGTGTGCGGCATGACCGTCTACGACTTCTGCCACATCGGCCATGCGCGGGTGATGGTGGCGTTCGACGTGGTCGCCCGCTGGCTGCGTCATCGCGGCTATGAGCTGACCTACGTGCGCAACATCACCGACATCGACGACAAGATCATCAAGCGCGCCAACGAGAACGGCGAGTCGTTCCAGGATCTGGTCGCGCGCATGATCGCCGCGATGCACGAGGACGAGGCGCGCCTCAACGTGCTGCGCCCGGACATCGAGCCGCGCGCCACCGACCACATCGCCGGCATGCACGCGATGATCCAGACCCTGATCGACAAGGGCTTCGCCTACGCCCCGGGCAACGGCGACGTCTACTACCGGGTCGGCAAGTTCGCGGGCTACGGCAAGCTATCGCGGCGCAAGATCGAGGACCTGAAGATCGGCGCACGCATCGAGGTTGACGAAGCCAAGGAAGATCCGCTCGATTTCGTTCTGTGGAAGGGCGCCAAGCCGGGCGAGCCGAGCTGGGAATCGCCGTGGGGTCCCGGCCGTCCGGGCTGGCACATCGAGTGCTCGGTGATGTCCACCTGCTGCCTGGGCGAGACCTTCGATATCCACGGCGGCGGTCCGGACCTGGTGTTCCCGCACCACGAGAATGAAATCGCCCAGAGCGAGGCGGCCACCGGCAAGCTGTACGCCAACGCCTGGATGCACGCCGGTGCGGTGCGCGTCGACGGCGAGAAGATGTCCAAGAGCCTGGGCAACTTCTTCACCATCCGCGAGGTGCTGGAGAAGTACCACCCCGAGGTGGTGCGCTACCTGCTGGTGTCCAGCCACTACCGCAGCCCGATCAACTACTCCGAGGACAGCCTGCGCGAGGCCAAGGGCGCGCTGGAGCGCTTCTACAACGGCCTCAAGGGCCTGCCGGAGGCGGCGCCTGCTGGTGGCGAGGCGTTCGTCGAGCGCTTCGGCGCGGCGATGGACGACGACTTCAACTCGCCGGAAGCCTGCGCGGTGCTGTTCGAGATGATCCGCGAGGTCAACCGCCTGCGTGACAGCGACCTGAACGCCGCTGCCGCGCTGGCCGCGCGCCTCAAGGAACTGGCCGGTGTGCTCGGTGTGCTGCAACTCGACCCCGACGCCTTCCTGCAGGCCGGTGCCGCTGGTAAGGTCGATGCCGCCGAGGTCGAGGCGCTGATCGCGGCGCGCCTGGCCGCGCGCGCCGAGAAGAACTGGGCCGAATCCGACCGCATTCGCGACCAGCTCACCGCCATGGGCGTGGTGCTGGAGGACGGCAAGGGCGGAACGACCTGGCGTTTGGCTGAGTGATTTCGAAGCCATAAAAAAACGGCGCCATAGGGCGCCGTTTTTATTGGTGGATCGTGACCTAGCGATGCAGGTGCTCGGCGGCGTGCAGGGTGTTTTCCAGCAGGCAAGCGCGCGTCATCGGGCCGACTCCGCCCGGCACCGGAGTGATCCAGGCGGCACGTTCGCTGGCGGGCTCGAATTCCACGTCACCGAGAAGGCGGCCATCAGCCTGGCGGTTGATGCCGACATCGATGACGATCGCGCCTGGCTTGATCCAATCGCCTTTGACCAGGCCGGTAATGCCGGTGGCGACGACCACCAGGTCCGCGCGTCTGACGTGCTCGGCGAGGTTGTGGGTGAAGCGGTGCGTCACCGTGGTGGTGCAGCCGGCCAGCAGCAATTCCAGCGCCATCGGGCGGCCGACGATGTTCGAGGCGCCTACGACCACGGCATCCAGGCCGTGCAGGTCGATGCCGGTGCTTTCCAGCAGGGTCATGATGCCTTTCGGTGTGCACGGACGTAGCAGTGGCATGCGCTGCGCGAGACGGCCGACGTTATAGGGATGGAAGCCATCCACATCCTTGTCCGGGCGGATCCGCTCGAGCAGTTGCGAGGCATCCAGGTGCTTGGGCAGAGGCAGCTGGACGAGTATGCCGTCGATGGAAGCGTCGTCATTGAGCTGGTCGATAAGCGCCAGCAGATCCTCCTGGCGAGTATCGGCCGGAAGGTCGTGGGCGATGGAGTTGAAGCCCACTTCCTCGCAATCCTTGCGCTTGTGCGCCACGTACACCTGGGAGGCGGGATCGTTGCCCACCAGAATCACTGCCAGACCTGGCGCGCGAAGTCCCTGCGCACGACGTTCGGCAACACGACCGGAGATCTGTTGGCGAATGTTGGCTGCAATCGTTTTACCGTCGATCAGTTGTGCGGTCATGACGCTTGGTTAACCACCGGAAAGAACTTGGAAAGGGCGCGCATTCTCTCACGCCGAGACGATGTGGCAAAGGCGGAGGGGCCGCAGCCACGTGTAACCCCTTTATCTAGCTGAAATTTTTTTTCAGCTTTGCTGTTGACGACTATCGGGAGCCTCTATAACATTTGCCCCGCTTGTCGAGCACAGCCTGCTGCTGGGTAAGATGGCTTGTGAAGGAAACCACTTCTTCTACAGCCGGAGCTTCAAGTCTGCGCTCCGAACAGAATGCAGATAAAAGCGCCCGTAGCTCAGCTGGATAGAGCATCCGCCTTCTAAGCGGATGGTCGCAGGTTCGAGTCCTGCCGGGTGCGCCATGTCGGGCTTCTGGCACAAGCAAATGCAATATGGTGGGCGTAGCTCAGTTGGTAGAGCACAGGATTGTGGCTCCTGGTGTCGAGGGTTCGATCCCCTTCGTCCACCCCATATTCCAGAAAACGCCAGGCAATGCCTGGCGTTTTCGTTTCAAGCCCGCTTGGCGGACGTGGTGAAATTGGTAGACACACCAGATTTAGGTTCTGGCGCCGCAAGGTGTGAGAGTTCGAGTCTCTCCGTCCGCACCACTACATGGTTTCGAGGAGTCAACGATTCCCGAAACACTCTCAAAGCCCCGTCATCGGGGCTTTTTTGTGCCCGGATGGATACCGCTTCCGGCTGCGGCCCGGCCCCTGCCATGGCTTGGCGAACATTGCGTTGGCCAGTTGGCTCCCGCCGTTTCTTTCTGCGCCGCTTTGTGGTGCTACCCGAACAGTCGCTGTAAACCGCTCGGCACCATGCCGGTCCAGCGCTTGAAGGAACGGCGAAAGTTGGTGGTGTCGGTGAAGCGCAGGTAAGCCGCGACCTCATCGTTGCCATAGCCTCTGACCTGATACAGATACAGCGCCACGTGCTTGCGCGCCAGGTCGAGCTGCTCCTGAAAGTGCGTGTCGTGTTTCTGCAGCTTGCGCTTGAGCGTTGCCGGACTCATCCCGAAGGCCAGGGCGACCCGTTCGAGGTTCAACGGCGTGCGGATGTTGGCCTGCAGGTATTCGTATAGCTGATCGAGAAAGCTGCACTGCCAACCCAAGCTCGCCAGCTGCGTCTGGCTGGCCAGCTCGGCGACCTGGCCGGCCGTCGCCGAGGCATCCGGCCTGGGGCGATGCAGATACTCGCGTGGCAAGCTCATCATCGTCAGCTGACTGTCGAAGGTCAGCTCCTCGCCCAGATGGACCCAGTACTGCTCGATGTAGCGAGGTTTGCCGTAGCTGAAATGAAAACGCCAGGGCAGGCGCTCGGCCGAGAGCCGGCGGCTCATGGCAACAACAGCAGTCATGCAGGCTTCGGCCAGAAAGATCCGTGAATGCCCGGTGCCGCAACTGTCGAGCCAGTAGAGGTACGCCTGCTTGTCGTCGAGCAGCAAGCGGGGTGTGAACAGCGGGCTGAGCAGCGCGCGAAAGCACTGCAGCCGCTCCAATGCTTGGTGCAGTGTGCAGGCGTTTTCCAGCGTATGGCTGGCCTCGCCGTAATGGCCGGGTAGCAACCGCTGGCCGAACAGAAAGCTGCTGTCGTCAGCATCCAGCAGACGCTGGGCGTTGCCGATCAGTGTGACGAACTGCTCCGGGCTGAGCTTGGCGCGGCCCTCGGCGATATCGGCATAGAACAGCCCTGTGCCGCGCAGCAGCCGATGGCTGTCGATCCCTCGTGACAACGCCAGGTCGATCAACAGCGCCGGCTGATGATGCGCGGGGATGAAGCGGGTATCGCATTCGTAGCCGATCACCATCGTCCGGTCCTCACGCGCAGCGCGGTAGTTGCTGCTTGGCCTTGGCCAGACCGAGGTTGAGGCGCCTGAGCAACTGCTCCGAATCATCGTCCAGCGCCATCACGGCTGCGGTACTGGCGCGCAGCACAAGGCGTTCGCCATGTTGCCCGGTCCGGTGCGCCAGGCTGGCGACCGCCTGCTGCAACTCGTCGGCGATCATCCGCGCCTGGGCTTCGCCGGTGTTGGGCAGCACCGCGACGAAGCGATCCCCCGCCAGGCGGCACAGCAGATCCTGCCGGCGCAAATTGAGCATCAGCAGCTGCGCGATGGCCTGCAGCACGGCATCGCCTTCGTTCTGACCAAAACGCCGGTTGATGGCGTCGAAGTCGTCCAGGTCCACGGCGACAAGCGACAGCGGCTGCTCGTTCTCGAGGGCCTCCGCCAGCGCATGCTGGATTTGCTGGCGCAAGTATTCGGCGGCACCCAGCGGCGTCACCTTGTCGAACAGGCGATGTTCGCGAAACAGCTTCTCGCGTTTGCTCATCTGCTGGCTGATAGCGCGCTGTTCCTGGTTGAGGTGGTAGATGCCGAGTGTGAGCAGCAACAGACCGACGGGCATCGGTGCCGTTTCGAGCCAATTGTCCCAAGCGACCTGCTGCGGCATCTGGACGAACTCGTCCAGCGTATCCATCCACCAGGCGAAGAAGATGCAGGCGAGTCCGAGCGTCAGCAGCCGAGTCACCCGGCCCGCCGGTCGGCTGCGCAGCAGCATGACCAGCCAGACCAGCGCCAGCACGGCCGAACCGCCTTCGCCGGCGACGTCCATCCAGTCGATTTGCGCCCATTCCTTCAGCTCACCGGTGGCGAGGTAGAGCTGCAGGCCGAGATTGGCCGCGATGGCGAGACACACCAGGGGCCAGGTGTGCAGTCTGAGAAGGGATTTCATCGGCTCCGGCCCGTCGCTAGTGGTTGAACTCGGCACCTAAGCAGATCGCTGTGACAGTCGGGTTACGCACCCTGGGGGTCAATTCGGCTCAGCTCAATTGCGCGTCGCGTGGGCGATCGAAGGCATTTGGTTTGCTCGCAGTCGCGCTCAACGCCGTGGTCTCCCGCGACGCCGCTCTTGATCGTCGGTCAGACAGGTCAATTCAGCTCAAAAGTGGGCAGAAACCGCCTATAACGTCGCTGATTCGCGCTTGCCGCACCCGCGCTGTCACAGAACTGCCACGGTGCCTGCCTACCGTCCGCTGCAGTTCCGGGATCGGCCCGGATGGGTTCCGGAGAGGGGACGGGATGAGCGCTCATTGCTACCAACAGCGAAAACAGCGATTCAGGATCAGCGCACTGGCGCTGGCGGTTGCCGCCAGCTCGGCAGCGCTGGCGCAGGAGCCGGGTGTCGAGCACGTCGAGGTGGTCGGCCAGGCGGTGAGTATCGATAAGGCGCTCAAGGAACAGCGCAGTTCCGACAGCGTGAAGAGCGTGGTGCATGCCGATGGCATCGGCCAGTTGCCGGACGACAATGCCGCCGAGGCGCTGCAGCGCATTCCGGGGCTGTCGGTGGAGCGCGATCAGGGCGAGGGCCGCTTCGTCAGCGTGCGCGGTATTGCGCCGGACCTGAACAGCGTGACCATCAACGGCACCCTGGTGCCCTCGCCGGAGGGCGACCGGCGGGCCGTGGCGCTGGATGTACTGCCATCGGAATTGGTGCAGTCGCTGTCGGTGGTCAAGACGCTTACCCCGGACATGGACGCCAACTCCCTGGGCGGCACCATCGAAGTGGAAAGCCTGTCGGCCTTCGATCACGACGGTCTGTTCTACAGCATCAGCGCCGAGGGCAGCCATGACGAGAACGTCGGCAAGCAGAGCCCGAAGTTCTCCGGCGCCTTCAGCAACCGTTTCGGCCTGGGCGATGGTGTCGACAACTTCGGCGTGGCCGCGGCGCTGAGCTGGCAGGAGCGCGATTTCGGTTCGGACAACGTCGAAACCGGCGGCAAATGGGATTTCGAGGACGGCGCGCGGCTCGAAGAGCTGGAACAGCGCGATTACGAGATCACCCGCGAGCGCACCGGCTTCGGCCTCAACTTCGACTACAAGCCGGATGATCTCAGCAGCTACTACCTGCGCACGCTCTACAGCCGCTTCAAGGACACCGAGACGCGCAACGCCGCCGGAGTCGCCTTCGAGGATGCGCAGCAGGCCGGCGAGCGCGGTGACGCCGAGGGCTGGCGCGAACTCAAATCGCGCGAGGACACCCAGACCATCCAATCCTATGTGTTCGGCGGTGAACGCCTGTTTGGCCTGTGGACGCTGAGCGGCCAGACCGGCTACAGCGAGTCGCGCGAGCGCAACCCCGGCGGTATCGCCGGTGCCGTGTTCGAGGGCGACTTCAGCGATGCGGGCTTTTCCAACACGCGCAAGCCGCGGCTGGCCGTCGAATCGGGTTTCTACGATCCGTCCCGCTTCGAGCTTGACGAGGTGGAGTGGGAGAAGAGCGATGCCCGCGACCGCGAGAAAAACATCCGTCTGGACCTGGCGCGCGATTACGACCTTAAGGGCTACGCGGCGCAGCTCAAGTTCGGCGGCAAGCTCAGCCGCCGCGACAAGTCCAACGACAGCGAGATCTGGGTTTACGACGATTTCGATGACCTGACCCTGGCCGATTTCCGGGCTGGACGCGTCGATTACGGACTCGGCCGCTTCGGCCCGGGTATCAGCGCATCGGGCATCAAGGGCCTGATCGGTGGGTTCGACGCCAGCGAGTTCTACGACGAGGAACAGTCGCGCATCAACGACTTCGACATGCGCGAGGACATCGATGCCGCCTATGTGATGAATACCCTGGATCTGGATCGCTGGCGCTTCATCGCGGGCATGCGCTACGAGGGCACCGACTTCAGTGCCAAGGGTACGGGCGTGCGTGACGGGGTTTTCGAGACGATATCCAGCAGCCGACGCTACGAGCACTGGCTGCCGGGGTTGCACGCCCGCTACCAGCTGAGCCCCAGCACGCAGTTGCGCGCGGCCTGGACCAACAGCGTGGTGCGACCGACGTTCGGCCAGCTGGCGCCCGGCTTCGTCATCGAGGACGACGAGGCGGAGTTCGGCAATCCGAACCTCAAACCGCTGGAGTCGGTGAACTACGATCTGGGCATCGAGCACTACATGGGCCGGGCCGGCGCCGTCTCGACGTTCCTGTTCTATAAGGACATCGACAACTTCATCTACAACACCGACCTGGCCGGAACCGGCCAGTGGGCGGACTTCGCCGAGGCGCTGAGCTACGAGAACGGCAGTGGCGCCACGCTCTATGGCATCGAGCTGGCCTATTCGCAGAAATTCGACTGGCTGCCGGCCCCCTGGAACGGCCTGCTGTTGGGCGCCAACGCCACGTTCAGTCGCTCCGATGCGGATATCGAAGGGCAGGGCGCCAAGCGCAGCATCGACCTGCCGAATCACTCCGATACCGTCGGCAACCTCATGATTGGCTGGGAGAACGAGCGCTTCAACACGCGCCTGGCGGCCAATTACAAATCCGAATACCTGGCCGAGGTTTCCGGCGTCGACGATGCCGCGCATGACCTGTATGCGGACGGCCAGCTGTTCGTCGATTTCAAGGCCGGTTACTTCATCACGCCCAGCCTGCAATTGACGTTCGAGGCGCTGAACCTGACCGACGAAGCCTATTTCGTCTACACCGGTCGCCAGCGCTACAACGCCCAGTACGAAGAGTACGGCCCGACTTACAAGCTTGGCCTGACGCTCACCCATTTCTGACCCGTGCCGTCCCGTCACCCACGCGGGTGACGGCGGGCGGCTGCCTGACTGGAACACTTCATGTACGCACATCTGCAACGAAAACTCCTGCTGGCCACCTGCATTGCGCTGGCCGCCTGCCAAAGCACGGGTGAGCGCGCGGCTACCTTGTCGGTCGCCGCGGCCGCACCCGCTGCGGTCGAGGCTGCGCGGCTGCTGGGCACGGACGGGTTCGACCGTGTCGAACTGGACGGCCGGGGCCTGCGACTGCTCGACCCGCAGGGGCAGGTGCGGGCCAACCTCCCTGGACGTTTCGAGGGACTCGATCACCGCGAGAGTGACGCGGGGCTGCTGCTGGCGACCGTCGAGCGCCAGCAGGCGATGCTCGTCAGGCTGACTCGCGGCGGGCAGTGGAGCGCACCGCTGTTTCTGCCCAAGACGACTTTCGCCATCGAAGGGCTGTGCCTGTTCCGCGATGCCGGTCGCAACGACTTTCTGTTCCTCGTCGGTGAGGAAGGCGTCGGCGAGCAATGGCTGGTGGGCGCGGACGGCCAACTGCTGGGCGAGGCCCGTCGTGTGCGCGGCCTGAGCCTGCCGCCGGGCAGCAGTCATTGTCAGGTCGACGATGCGGCCGGGCGGCTGTTCGTCAACGAGGAAGCGATCGGCCTCTGGGCCTATCCCGCCAACGCCGAGGCGCCGCTGGAACGGGTGCCGGTGGACCTGCGCGCTCCCTTCGGCGGGCTTGCAGAGGGCGCCGCAGGCTTGGCTCTGGTGCCCGGTGGCGTGCTGCTGCTGGATGCCGAAGCCGCGGCGCTGCACCTTTATCAGGAGCAGGCCGATGGCTGGCAGGCCCGTCAGGTATTGGCGCTGAGGGGCTTCGACGAGCCTGAGCAGATCAGCGCACGAGCGACCCCCGAGGGCCTGGCGCTGCTGCTGGTGGATGATCGCGGTAGCCGCCAGGCTGCTCTCGATTGGACGCCACGGCCGGTCGCGCGCAAGCCGCCGTTGCCCTTGCTGCCGGCCGAGGTCGAGAGCGGCCCGGTACCGAGCCTGGGCGATGCGGCTGACGACCCGGCCATCTGGGTCAACCGCAGCGAACCGGTCGCAAGCCGGGTGCTGGGCACCGACAAGAAGGGCGGGCTGGTGGTGTATGACCTGCAGGGCCGCCAGGTGCAGAGCCTGCCAGTAGGGCGGCTGAACAACGTCGATGTACGCGACGGCTTCCGTCTCGGTCAGCGCCAGGTCGATCTGGCGGTGGCGAGCAATCGTGATCGCAACAGTCTGCATCTGTTCGCCATCGATCCGGCCAACGGCCGGCTGGAGAACATCGGCCAGATCGCCACGCCGCTCGCGGACATCTACGGACTTTGCCTGTTCAAGGATCGTCAGGGCGCCATCCATGCCTTCGCCAACGACAAGGACGGCACCTTCCTGCAGTACCGCCTCGATGGGCGCAGTGGCAAGCCCCGGGGTGAGCTGGTACGGCGCTTCAAGGTCGACAGCCAGCCGGAAGGCTGTGTGGCGGACGACCGCCGTGAGCGACTGTTCATCGGCGAGGAAGACGTTGCTGTGTGGACGCTGGGTGCCGCGGCCAACGCGCCGACCACTCTGGAGAAGGTCATCGGCGTGGGCGAGAGCGTGCACGACGATATCGAAGGGCTGGCGCTGTACCACGGCCAGCGCGCCGATTATCTGGTGATCTCCAGCCAGGGCAACGACAGCTACGTGGTGCTGGATGCCACGGCGCCCTATGCCGTGCGTGGTGCGTTCCGCATCGGCCTCAACGCCGCGCGCGGCATCGACGGCGCCTCGGAAACCGATGGTCTGGAAGTCACCTCGGCCAACCTCGGCGGGCCGTGGAGCCAGGGGCTGTTGGTGGTGCAGGACGGGCGCAAGCGGATGCCCGAGGGTACGCAGAACTACAAGTACCTGCCGTGGACCGCGGTGGCCGATGCCCTGGGCCTGGAATAGTCATCTTCCGGTAACGCGGCCGTCATTCACTTACAGCTGCCCGGCCGGGCAGGAGGAAACAGCGATGCAACATGCAGTCGAACAGATGTCGATCTGGGGGCTGGTCAGCGAGGCCAGCGTGGTGGTTCAGGCCGTCATGGCGATTCTGGTGCTGGCGTCGGTGGCCAGCTGGTATCTGATCATCCAGCGCAGCGTGGTGCTTAGGCGCAGTGAGCGCCTGCTGCGCGAGTTCCTGCGTCAGTTCCGCCAGAGCGCTGATCTGGCCCAGCTGCAGCGCGACGTCGAGCACCAGGCACGGTTGCCGGAGGCTGCGCTGCAGCGCATCTTCCGCGATGGTCTGCAGATGTTCAGCCAGCTGCAGCGCCAGCCCGGTCTTGCCCCGCAGACGCTCGGCGAAGCGGTGGATCGCAGCCTCTATGTGGCCGTCGCCGAGCAGGAGGAGCGTCTGGACCACGGCCTGCAGGCACTCGCCACCATCGGCTCGGTGAGCCCGTACATCGGGTTGTTTGGCACCGTGTGGGGGATCATGAATGCCTTTATCGGGCTTTCCCAGGTACAGCAGGTCACCCTTGCCACCGTGGCGCCCGGCATTGCCGAAGCGCTGATCGCCACGGCGATCGGCCTGTTCGCGGCAATTCCGGCGGTGATCGCCTACAACCGCTTCGCCGCCCGCGGTCAAGCGCTCGCCGGCCGCTACTACGCCTTCGCCAACGAACTGCAAGCCCGTCTGTTGCCGCGACTGCATGCCGGCGCGCCGAGCTTCGCCGCCGCCGCGGCCTGAGGAGAACGCCCATGCTAGTCAGGCCTCAGCGCAAGCACGGTCCGAAGGCGGAAATGAACGTGGTGCCCTACATCGACGTCATGCTGGTGTTGCTGGTGATCTTCATGGTCACCGCACCGATGCTGGTGCAGGGCGTGAACATCGAACTGCCCAAGGTCGCCGCCGAGGCGCTGCCGACGGAGAACGAGCGCAAGCTGCTCACCCTCTCGGTCAAGGCGGACGGCAGCTTCTACTGGAACCTGGGCAGCGAGATCGACATCGAGCAGCAGGCGGATACGGCCGTGGAACTGGCGGAGATGCGCGCCAAGGTGGCATCGCTCATCGCCGCGCACGGTGATGCTCAGGTCTATGTCCGTGCCGACGATGCCGCGGACTACGGGCGCGTGGTCGCCGCCATCGCCGAGTTGCAGCGCGGCGGGGTGGTCAACCTCGGGCTGATCACTGAAGCGCCGGATACGCTGGCGCCGGGAGCTGGACAGCTATGAATGCGGCGCTGATGGACGCGGCGATGCTGCGCGAACCTGCGCCGTCCCACGCCTCGCAGGGGCTGGCGCTGCTGGGGGCGATCGGCCTTCACCTGGCGCTGGGAGCTGTGCTGCTGAACAGCTGGACGCCGACATTCGAGGCGCCGAGCAATGCGCAAATCCTGCGCACCCAGCTGGTGAGCCTGCCGCTGCCGGTCGAGCCGCAAGCTCTGCCCGAAGCGCCGGTCGAGCCGCCCCCCGAAGCTGCCGCACCGGAGCCGGTGGCCGAGCCCACGGCACCGACCGAAGCCGAGCTGGCCTTCAAGCGGGCCGAGCAGAAGCGGGTCGCCGAAGCGGCCCGCCAACAGCAGTTGCGCCAGCAGCGCGAGACCGTCGAGCGCGAGCGGCAGGCCCGCGAGCGTGAACAGCAGCGTCTGGCTCAGGAGGCCGAACGCACTGCCGAGGCCCGGCGCCGAATCGAAGCCGAGCGAGCCCGTGTCGCGGCGGCCGAACAGGCGCGGCGCGAGGCCGCCGCCGCGGCGGACCGGCAGTACCTGCCCATCGCCAAGGCGCCGCCGGTGTATCCGCAGCGCGCGCTGGACTCGGGCGTGCAGGGCGAATGCACGGTCAGTTACGACGTCGATCCGACCGGTCGCGTGGTGTCGCCGCAAGTGGCGGGGCAGTGCCATCCGCTGTTCATCCGCCCCTCGCTCGAGGCGGCCAAGCGTTTCCGCTACCGCCCGCGCATCGTCGACGGTCAGGCCGTGACGGTGCGTGGCGTACAGAACACCTTTCACTACCGCATCGAATGATGCGTTCAGGATTCAATCGATATGAAACAGGATTTTCGCGACTTTCACGCCGCCCTCGCGGCGCTCGACGATCAGTCGATCAATCCGGGCCGCCAGCCAAGCCTGAGCGATCTGGTCGATCACAGCCGGCGCGGGCTGCTCAAGGGCAGCCTGGGCCTGGCTGGCATGGCCTTTCTCGGCGGCGGGCTGTCCGCCTGTGGAGCGGTTGCGGCACGCAGCCGGCTGCTGGGTTTCGAGTCCGTTCCGCCGCAGCTGGATCCGGCCTTCGACAGCGTGCAGGTACCGCCGGGCTATCGTGCGCGGGTGTTCTTTTCCTGGGGCGACCCGGTGGAGGCCGACGCACCGCAATGGCAACCCGATGCTAGCGACGACTGGCAGGCGCAGCTGCTGCAGGCCGGGGACAACCACGACGGCATGCACTTTTTCCCGTTCGCGGACGTGCCGACCGAGCACGGTTTGCTGGCGATCAACCATGAGTACGTCAATCCGCCGCTGCATCCCGACGGCATGAGCCTGGTGGGTGGCCGCCGGCCGCTGGCAGAGGTGCGCAAGGAGCAGGCGGCGCATGGCGTCAGCATCATCGAGGTGCGCAAGGATGCCTCCGGCCAGTGGCAGCGGGTCCATCCGTCGCGCTACAACCGGCGCATCAGCACGCTGACGCCGATGGCCGTCGGCGGCCCGCTGGCCGGGCACGAACTGCTCCGAACCGCCGCCGATCCGAGCGGCACCCGCATCATTGGCACGCTGAACAACTGTTCCAGCGGCTTCACGCCGTGGGGCACCTACCTGACCTGCGAGGAAAACTGGCACAACTACTTTCTCAATCGCGATGCCGAGGACCTGGCCGCACGTACCGCGCACGCCCGTTACGGCGTTGCCAGCGGTGAGCGCAGCAAGCTCTACGGCTGGGAAAGTGCCGACGAGCGCTTCGATGCCACACCCGATGCCAGCCTGCCGCACGGCGGCTATGTCAACGAACCGAACCGTTTCGGCTGGGTGGTGGAGATCGATCCCTTCGATCCGCAGGCGCAGCCGGTCAAACGCACCGCATTCGGTCGCTACTGCCGCGAATGCGCGGTGTTGTCGCTGGGGGAGGACGGGCGCATGGCGTTCTATTCCGGCGACGACTCGCGCGGCGAGTACGTCTACAAGTTCGTCCCCAGCGGCCGCTATGTACCCGGCGCGGATCAGCAGAATCGCCAGCTGCTCGATGACGGCACGCTCTACGTCGCGCGTTTCGACGCCGATGGCAGCGGTCGCTGGCTGGCGCTGGTTCACGGGCAGAACGGCCTGACCGCCGAGCATGGATTCCCCAGCCAGGCCGAGGTGCTGCTCAATGCGCGCGCCGCGGCCGACCGGCTCGGCGCAACGCCCATGGACCGCCCGGAATGGGTCGCGGTGCATCCTCGTACGCGCGAGGTCTACGTCACCCTGACCAACAACGATCAACGCGGCGACAAGGTGGCGGTCGACAAGGCGAACCCGCGCCCGCAGAACCTGCACGGGCAGATCCTGCGCTGGCGCGAGGCGGGAGGCGACCCTGCGGCGACGCGCTTCGAGTGGGAAATTTTCCTGCTCGCTGGCGAGCGGAAGGGCGCGCGCGGTGCGGACGGCAAACCCGTGCCTGCACATCTGACCGGCACCATCGAGGGCGATGTGTTCTCCTCGCCGGATGGTCTGGCCTTCGATGCCGATGGCCGGCTGTGGATACAGACCGACTACGGCGACGACGAACCGGCGATGCAGGTCATGGGGACCAACCAGCTGCTGTGCGCCGATCCCGGCACGCGCGAGGTGCGTCGCTTTCTGGTAGGGCCGCGTGGCTGCGAGATCACCGGCATCACCTGGAGCCCGGACTACCGCGCGATGTGGATCAACGTGCAGCACCCCGAGCTGAGCTTTCCGGCCAGTGATGGTCAGTCGCGGCCGCGCTCTTCGACGGTGCTGATTACGCGGGACGATGGTGGCGTGATCGGCACCTGAGGCTGTTGTGGCGTGGCCTGCGCGATATGGCTAGAGGCTTGTAACGGTTTCGTTGGCCCGAGATCGCCGTCAGGCGGCCGTCCAGAAGAGCGGCAGCACCATCATCCAGACGATGACGGCTGCGCCGAACGCCGTCTGGGTGATGGCGGCCGCCTCCAGGCGGTCGTCCACCCGGCACAGCGAACAGGTGCCCTGGTAGAGCAGGACGCAGCACGAGGCCAGCGCGCTGAGCGGTAGCACCGTGTTCAGAAACGGGTTGTTCACCAGCAGGCCGAGAGAGGACAGCCATAGCGGCACGCAGGCGATAGTGGTTACCAGATAAGCTTCGGCATAGGTCACGTCGTGGCTGCAGGCGTGGGCGACGTGTTTGATCAGCCAGCCCATCACGAACACCGAGAATATTTCGCCACCGAAGAACAGGCCGGCCGTGCCCGTCGAGGGCTGGATCTGGAAGATGGGCAGGTAGGCGCTCAGCGGTGCGTCCAGCAGGGCAATCATCGTCGGTGGCAACAGCGACAGCGGCACGATGAATGCCCAGAGCCGGATTCGAGGCGGCAGTTGATCGCTCGTCCAGTCGGAAGGGGCGAGTGCACTGCACAACAGCATGCGCATGAGGACAAGGAGATTCATGACGTTCCTTTCTGGGGCGGACGGAATCGGCTGGGCGGTTCCGGTGAAATATATATCGTGGCGTGATATATATCGTGCACAATGCTGCGAAAAGGTCAACGAGGAAATCATCTCTTGGAAAAATCCGATTACCAGCGGCTGGCGCATTTCCGTCATCGCCTGCGCCGATTCCTGCGCAACAGCGAGTTGCTGTGCCTGGAAAACGGTGCGACGGCGCTGCAGTACCAGCTGCTGCTCCAGATTCGTGGCGCTTCGGCGCGTGATTGGGCGACGGTTGGCGAGCTCGCCGAACAGCTGCAATCGAAACATAACAGCGTCGTGGCGCTGATCGACCGCTGCGAAAAAATGGGCTTGGTCGAGCGAAAGGCGGGGCGGGAAGACCGGCGTCAGGTTGAGGTTCACCTGCTGCCTGCCGGCGAGGAGCTGCTGGCGCGCATCGCCGAATTGCATCAGGAAGAAGTGCAACTGCTGCGTGCGGAGTTCAGCCTGCCGGGTTGGGACAGGGCTGAATAATTCATCACCACCGAGGCGGTCCCGATTATCGAGAGGTCCGCAAGAGGAGTTGCTATGGAGAATAAATCAGCCGATTGGGATCCGAGATCCGAGACGGTACTCAAGGACCAGATGGCCACCTACGACGACATGCGCCGTCGTTGCCCGGTGGCAACCAGTCGTTACGGCTACACCTCGCTGTTCCGACACGCGGATGTCATGCACGTATTGATGGACCACGAGACCTACAGCAACGCCGTCTCGCGTTTCCCCTCCGTGCCCAACGGCATGGACCCGCCGGAGCATACGGCGTACCGGCGGCTCATCGAGCCTTACTTCGAGCCGCAGCAGATGGAAGCCTTCGCCCCGGTGTGCCGGGAGGTTGCGGTACGGCTGGTGCAGGCCTTGCCGGAGCAGGCGAGTGTCGAGCTGATGACGGACTTTGCGCAGATTTTTGCCTTGCAGATTCAGTGCGCCTGGCTGGGTTGGCCGGTGGAGCTGCACGAGCCGCTGCGCCTGTGGACGCTGAAGAACCAGGCGGCCACGTTGGCCAGGGACGAAGCGGCGATGAGCGCGGTTGCGCTGGAATTCGACGGCTACATCAAGGATCTGCTCACGGCGCGCCGCAACGCCGGTAGCGCGGCGCCAGACGACGTGACCACCCGTCTGCTGCGCGATCAGGCCTTGGGCAGACCGCTGACCGACGATGAAATCGTCAGCATCCTGCGTAACTGGACGGTCGGCGAGCTGGGCACCATTGCCGCCTCGATCGGCATCCTCGTGCATTACCTCGCCGGCCATGGCGCGTTGCAGCAGCAGTTGCGCGAGCAGCCGGCGCTGCTGCCGGCCGCCATCGACGAGATACTGCGCATCCACGCGCCGCTCGTCATGAACCGGCGGGTCACCACCAGAGAGGTCACGCTGGGTGAGCGCACGCTGGCGGCCGGCACGCGTCTGGCGCTCATCTGGGCGTCGGCCAATCGCGACGAAGCGGTGTTCGGAGATCCTGAAGAGTTTCGTCTCGACCGCGAGCCGCAGCTGAATCTGCTGTATGGCGCCGGCATCCATGTCTGTCCCGGAGCCCCGCTTGCCAGGCTGGAGCTGCGCGTCGTGATGGAGGAGCTGCTGGGGCGCACCCGCCGAATCGCGCTGCTGGCGGATCAGCAAGCGGTGAAGGCGTTCTTTCCCGCCAGCGGGTTTTCTTCGCTTCCCCTGCATATCGAGAAGGCCGCCAACGCTACCCCGCACGGCTGAGCGACGAGCGCACCTCGCGCAGTGCCTGAGGTTGGAGTCCGAAAACAGAAACGCCCCGAGTAATCGGGGCGTTTCATTATCTGGTGCTGTGCTCAGAGCGTAGCGAAGATCGCATGCTGAGCCAGTTCCAGCAGTGGCTGCGGGTAGACACCGAGGAGGAAGGCGAGGGCGGCGACGGCCAGCAGCATGATGCCACCGGCTTGTTGACCCCAGTTGAGCGGTGCGTCGTGACGGCGTATGCCGGGCTCGACCAGATACAGCGTCACCATCACGCGCAGGTAGTAGTACAGGCCGATGGCGCTGCCGATGATCAAGCTGCCCAGCAACCACCACTGCTGCGATTGCACGCCAGCGGCGATCACGTAGAACTTGCCGATGAAACCCGCCGTCATCGGAATGCCGGCCAGCGACAGCATCATCACGGTGAGCACCGCAGTCAGGTACGGCCGGCGCCAGAACAGGCCGCGGTACTCGTACAGGGCATCGGCATCGCGGCCCTGGAATGGGCTGGACATCAGCGTGATCACACCGAAGGCACCGAGGCTGGTCAGCACGTAGGTCGCCAGGTAAACGCCGACTGCCTCGACAGCAAGGCCTTCGCTGGCGATCAGCGCCACCAGCAGGTAGCCGAAGTGGGCGATGGACGAATAACCAAGCAGGCGCTTGAGGTTGCTCTGATTCAGCGCCAGCAGGTTGCCGATCAGGATCGACGCGATTGCGATCAGCGTCAGACCATCGTTCAGCCAGCCGCCACTGGTCGCCGGCGACAGCTGGTAGAGGCGCAGCAGCACGGCGAACACGGCGAGTTTGCTGGCAGTGGCGAGGAATGCGGAAACCGGTGCCGGAGCGCCCTCGTAGACATCCGGCGTCCACAGATGGAAGGGCACCAGCGAAAGCTTGAAACCCAGCCCGACCAGCATCATGCCAATGCCGGCCTGCACCAGAACGGTCGACTGCTGCGCCGCCAGGCTGGCGCCGATGCCGGCGAAGCTCAGGCTACCGGACTCGGCGTACAGCAGCGCCATGCCGAACAGCAGGAACGCGCTGCCGGCGGCCGACAGCACCATGTACTTGATTCCGGCTTCCAGCGAACGCCTGTTGAAGAAGGCGTAGGCGACCAACCCGTAGACCGGCACCGAAAGCAGCTCCAGGCCGATGAACAGGCCGGCCAGATGCTGACTGGACACGAGCACCTGACCGCCGAGGGCCGACAGCACCATCAGCAGATAGAGTTCCTCGCGATTGCCCGGGAAGCCCTGGCCGCCGGGCTTCTCGCCCAGATAGGCATGCGCCAGGGTGACGCAGGCCAGCGTGGCCAGCAGCAGCAGCGCCATGTGGAAGTAGGCGAAGCGGTCCAGCTGCAGTAGCTGGGTAACCTCCAGCGGCGCTACCTGCAACGCTGGCGCAATCGACAGCAGCGCAAGAACCAACCCGGCAGCGGTAAGCATGTAGGTCAGGCCGTGGTTGCGACGCCACGCAATCGCCAGCATCACCACCACGGCGGTGACACTGACGACGAGCAACGGCAGCAGGGCGATGAAGTGTTGTTGAGTGAATTCCATAGCGCGACTACCGGACCGAAGCGAGTTGGGAGAAAGCGGTACTGAACCACTGCTGTACGCCACTCATGGTGGCCAGCGAGGTGTCGAGTACCGGCTGCGGATAGACCCCGAGCAGCACCAGCAGCGCTGCCAGCAGCAGGATCATGCCGACCTCGCGCGCGTCCAGCCCACGCAGGCTGCCCTCGGTCTTGACCGGACCGAAATGCGCGCGATGGATCATCGCCAGCGAATACACCGAGGAGAGCACCAGACCGAAGGTGGCGATCACCACGATCCACGGCCACTGGCCGAAAGCACCGAACAGCACCACGAACTCGCCGACGAAGTTGCCGGTACCGGGCAGGCCCAGCGAGGCGGCAGCGAAGAACAGGCTCAGCGCCGGCAGCCATGGCAGACGCGACCACAGACCGCCCATCTCGCGCATGTCACGGGTATGCAGGCGCTCATAGAGCTGGCCACAGAGGATGAACAGCGCAGCAGCCGACAGGCCATGGGCGATCATCAACACCACCGCGCCCTGCAGCGCCAGCTCGCTGCCCGAGTAGATGCCGATAAGCACGAAACCCATGTGCGAGATGCTGGAGTAGGCAACCAGACGCTTGATGTCGGTCTGGCCGAACGACAGCAGAGCGCCGTAGAAGATGCCAATCAGGCCGAGCGTCATGGCGATCGGCGCGAAGTCCGCCGAAGCCTCGGGGAACAGTGGCAGGGCGAAGCGGATCATGCCGTAGGCGGCAGTCTTCAGCAGGATGCCAGCCAGGTCCACGGAACCTGCGGTGGGTGCCTGGGCATGGGCAGCCGGCAACCAGGCGTGCAGCGGCACGATCGGGAACTTCACCGCGAAGGCGATGAAGAAACCGAGCATTAACAGGAATTCGATCTTCGGATCGAGCTCGGCGTTGAGCAGCAGGGCGTAATCGAAGGTCAGTACACCGGTGTTGTGGTAATTCACCAGCACCAGCCCGAGGATCGCCACCAGCATGATCAGGCCGCTGGCCTGGGTATAGATGAAGAATTTGGTCGCCGCGTTGATCCGCGAACGCTTGCCTTCGGAGCTGTGACCCCAGAGCGCGATGAGGAAGTACATCGGCACCAGCATCATTTCCCAGAAGAAGAAGAATAGGAATAAGTCCAGCGAGAGGAACACGCCGACCACGCCGCCGAGGATCCACATCAGGTTGAGGTGGAAGAAACCTACGTGGCGCTGGATCTCCTTCCACGAGCAGAGCACCGACAGCACACCGAGCAGGCCGGTGAGCAGCACCATCAGCAACGACAGACCATCGAGTGCCAGGTGCAGGTTGATGCCAAAGCGCTCGATCCAGACGTGCTTGAACTCCAGCGCCCAGGTCGAGCCGGCTTCAGGCGTCGGCGCCAGGCTGTAATCGCCGTTGCTCCAGAGCCAGAGGCCCAGACCGAACAGCAGCGTCATGGTGAACAGGGCGATCCAGCGTGGCAGGGTTTGGTCGAAGCGTTCGACCAGCCAGCAGAGCAAGCCGCCGATGAAGGGAATCAGGATTAGCCAGGGCAGAATCACGATTTCGAGTCCTTGGGCAATTCAGAGCAGGATGATGCCGAGCAGCAGCACGGCTCCGCCGACGATGGACAGGGCATACCAGCGCAACTGGCCGGTTTCGCTGCGGCTCAGGGCGGCGTGGCTGCCACGGGCGGTGCGCGGCACCAGACCGATGGTGGCGTCGATGGGGTCACGGGCGAGCAGGCGGCACAGCCACAGATAGGGCTGCACGAAAAGCTTGTCGTAGATCCAGTCGAAGCCCCACGCGGCGAACCACCAGGTGCTCAGCAGGCGTCCGGGTGCGCTTTGGGCGATGGACGTGACCAGCCCGCGCTTGCCGAGGAACAGTGCTGCGGCGAGCAGGATGCCGGCGATTGCAACGGCGCCGGACAACAGCTCCAGGCTGTGCTTGGCCTCGCCACCGGCATGGCCGACGCTCTCAGGCAGCACGCCGGCCAGCGGCGGGGTGATCAGCGCGCCGACCACCGTGGAAAGCACGATCAGCACCGCCAGCGGCAGGTTGTGGGCGAGGCCGCTTCCGGCATGCGCCTCGGTCTGCGGCTTGCCGTGGAAGGCAATGAAGATCAGTCGGAAGGTATACAGCGAAGTCAGGAAAGCGCCTGCCAGACCGGCATAGAGCAGCCCGTTGTGTCCGCTGGCAAATGCTTCCCAGAGGATTTCGTCCTTGGAGTAGAAGCCCGCGGTGATCAGCGGCAGCGCGGCCAGCGCGGCGCCGCCGACGATGAAACTGGCGTATGCCAGCGGCAGCTTCTTCCATAGGCCACCCATGCGGAAGATGTTCTGCTCGTGGTGGCAGGCGTGGATAACCGAGCCGGACGCGAGGAACAGCAGGGCCTTGAAGAAGGCGTGCGTCATCAGGTGGAAGATCGCTGCGTCCCACGCACCGACGCCAAGGGCAAGGAACATGTAGCCGATCTGGCTCATGGTCGAGTAGGCCAGGATGCGCTTGATGTCGGTCTGTACCAGCGCGGCGAAACCGGCCAGCACCAGCGTCACGCCGCCGACGATGCCGACCAGCTCGTGCACGTCAGGCGCCAGCAGGAACAGACCATGGGTACGGGCGATCAGGTAGACGCCGGCGGTGACCATGGTGGCGGCGTGGATCAGCGCGGACACCGGCGTCGGGCCCGCCATCGCATCGGCCAGCCAGGTCTGCAGCGGCAGTTGTGCCGACTTGCCCACTGCGCCGCCGAGCAGCGCCAGGGTGGCGAGGGTGATCCACAGATCGCCCTCGGCGAACTTCTGCGGCGCCAGCGTCAGCAGTTCCTGGATGTTCAGCGTGCCGAGCTGGACGAACAGAATGAACAGGCCGAAGGCCATGAACACGTCGCCGACGCGGGTGACGATGAACGCCTTCAGTGCAGCATTGCCGTTCTTGCGCTCCTTGAAATAGAAGCCGATCAGCAGGTACGAGCAGAGCCCGACGCCTTCCCAGCCGAAGTACAGCAGCAGCAGGTTATCGCCCAGCACCAGCAGCAACATGCTGAAGATGAACAGGTTGGTGTAGGCGAAGAAGCGCGAGTAGCCCTCTTCACCGCGCATGTACCAGCTGGCGAACAGGTGGATCAGGAAGCCCACGCCGGTGACTACGCCGAGCATGGTCAGCGACAGGCCGTCCAGATGCAGGCCGAAGGACGCCTGCAGGTTGGCGACGTCCAGCCACTGCCATAGCTGCAGGGTGAAGACCCCTTCGGCCGGCGGCGTGGTGTTGAACTGCCAGATGATCCAGGCGCTGGTCAGCGCGCTGAGGCCCACCGAGCCGACGCCGATGGTCGCAGCAAGGTTCTCGGAAATCCGTCCGCGGGAAAATGCGAGCAGGAAGTAGCCGAGCAGCGGAAAAACGAAGGTCAGGAATAGAAGATTCATCCGTGCATCTCGCTTGCGGCATCGACATCGAGGGTATTGAAGCGGCGGTACAGCTGCAGCAGGATCGCCAGGCCGATGGCGGCTTCGGCTGCCGCCAGGGTGATCACCAGGATGAACATGATCTGCCCGTCCGCCTGTGCCCAGCGGCTACCGGCGACGACGAAGGCCAGACCTGCCGCGTTCATCATGATTTCCAGGCTCATCAGCATGAACAGGATGTTGCGCCGAACCATCAGACCGACCAGCCCGAGGCAGAAGAGGATCGCGGCGACCGCCAGCCCGTGTTCGAGAGGAATGCTTTGCATGAATTACTCCTTCGCCTCGTGACGGCCCAGGTGATAGGCCGCGATCAGCGCCGCGAGCAGCAGCAGCGAGGCCAGTTCGACCGCCAGCAGGTAGGGCCCGAACAGCGATACGCCGACTTCCTTGGGACCAACGCTGGTCAGCGCCAGCGGTGCGTTGCTCGGTTCGGCGAACAGCGCCCAAAGCAGCTGCAGCAGCAGCACACCAGCCAGCAGCGATGGGCCGATCCAGATCCGTGGTGTCAGCCAGGCCCGCTCCTGCTGGGCAATGGCTGGGCCGAGGTTGAGCATCATCACCACGAAGACGAACAGCACCATGATCGCGCCAGCGTAGACAATGATTTCCAGCGCACCGGCAAACGGCGCGCCGAGGCTGAAGAAGCACATGGCCACCGCCAGCAGCGAGACGACCAGGTAGAGCAGGGCGTGAACCGGATTCGTGCCGGTGACCACCCGCAGGGTGGACACCACCGCGACACCAGCGGAGAAATAGAACGCGAATTCCATGACGTCAGGTCCTCGAAACTGTGGCGTCGCTCGCCCATGAGGCGAGCGGGCGGAAGGAGCGGGGGCGCGGCGATACAGTCACGGCAGCAACCCCTTGACGTTGATCGGTTCGGCTTCGCACTGCGCGGCGCCTTTTGGCTTGCCGGCGATGGCCAGGCCGGAAACGCGGTAGAAGTTGTAATCCGGGTTCTTGCCGGGCCCGGAGATCAGCAGGTCTTCCTTCTCGTAGACCAGGTCCTGGCGCTTGTACTCGCCCATCTCGAAATCCGGAGTGAGCTGGATTGCGGTGGTCGGGCAGGCCTCCTCGCACAGGCCGCAGAAAATGCAGCGCGAGAAGTTGATGCGGAAGAATTCCGGATACCAGCGGCCATCCTCGGTCTCGGCCTTCTGCAGCGAGATGCAGCCTACCGGGCAGGCCACCGCGCAGAGGTTGCAGGCCACGCAGCGTTCTTCGCCGTCGGGGTCGCGGGTAAGCACGATGCGGCCGCGATAGCGCGGCGGCAGGTAGACCGGCTCTTCGGGGTATTGCAGGGTGTCGCGCTTGCGGAAGGCATGGCTGAACACCATCACCAGGCTGCGCAACTGGGTGTAGGTGCCGTGGAGCACCTCGCCGATGTACTTGAACATGAATTTTTCTCCTTACTGCGCGGCCAGCACGAGCGCGCCGGTCACCAGCAGGTTGAGCAGCGTCAGCGGCAGGCAGAACTTCCAGCCGAAAGCCATTACCTGGTCGTAGCGTGGCCGGGGCAGGGACGCTCGCAGCAGGATGAAGAGCATGATGAAGAAGCCGGTCTTGAGCGCGAACCAGAAGAACGACAGCCACGGCAGGGTATCGAGGAACGGCCCGTGCCAGCCGCCGAAGAACAGCGTGGTCAGCAGCGCCGAGATGGTCACGATGCCGATGTACTCACCGACGAAAAACATGCCCCATTTCATGCCCGCATATTCGACGTGATAGCCGTCGGCCAATTCCTGCTCGGCTTCCGGCTGGTCGAACGGGTGACGGTGGGTGACCGCGACACCGGCGATGAAGAAGGTCGCGAAGCCGAGAATCTGCGGGATGACGAACCACAGGTTCTCCTGCTGGTACTCGACGATGTCGCGCATGTTGAATGAGCCGACCTGGGCGACGATGCCCATCAGCGACAGGCCCAGAAACACTTCGTAGGACACCGTCTGCGCCGATGCGCGCAGGGCGCCGAGCAGGGCGAACTTGTTGTTGCTGGCCCAGCCGGCGAACAGCACCGCATAGACGGTGAGGCCCGCCATCGCTAAGAAGAACAGCAGACCGATGTTCAGGTCGGCCACGCCCCAGGTTGGTGTCACCGGCACGATGGCGAAGGCGATCAGCAGCGAGCCCATCGCCACCACCGGCGCCAGGGTGAAGATCGGTTTGTCGACGAACGGCGGCGTCCAGTCCTCCTTGAAGAACATCTTCAACATGTCGGCGGCGAGCTGGAACAGGCCGTAGGGGCCGACCCGGTTCGGACCGTAGCGATCCTGCCAGAGACCGAGCAGACGGCGCTCGACGAAGCTCAGCAGCGCACCGGCCACCACCACCACCAGCATGATGACGAGGGACTTGAGCACCTGGATGATCACGTCGATGATTTCGGGAGTCAGCCAGCTCATTGCGCAGCCTCCTGCAGGTTGCTGACGATCGCGCCCGCGAACGCTGCCGGCACGCCGGGCAGGCCGACCGGCAGACCGACCAGCCCGACCGCCAGGTCTTCGACGATACGCAGCGGCAGGTGCAGCTCATGTCCGTTGACCAGCAGGGCCAGACGTACACCGTCGTTGACGCCCAGACGCGCGGCCTCGGCTTCGTTCAGCGCCACATACGGTTGCGGAATACGTGTCTGGATCGGCGCGGCCAGTGCCGAGGTTTCGTCGCTGCCGAACAGGTGATACAGCGGCACGGCCTGCCAATGCCCCGGTTGCGGAGCGAAGGCAGCGGTCGGCGCGAACCAGGGCAGCGTAGCGCCGCGCGATTCGAGCAGGCGTACGCCCGGATCGCCGGCGCGCAGATGGCCGCCGACCTCGTCCTGGAACTTGTTCCAGGCCTGCGGCGAATTCCAGCCCGGCGACCAGGCGAACGGGATCTGCTGACGTGCCTCGGCCGAGCCGGAATAGCCTTCCATGGAGAAGGCGAACGGCGAGTCGATGTCTTGTGGCTGGCGCGGCTCGTGCACGCTGATGTCGGCACGCATCGCCGTGCGACCGCTGTAGCGAAGGGGCTCGCGGGCCATTTTCAGACCCTTGATGCGAAATTCGGCCTTCGGCGCCGCATCACGAATCGCGGCCAGCAGCGGATGACTGGAGGCACAGGCTTCGGTCGCCTGATCGAGGCGGGTCCAGTCCACCGGGCGATGCTCGCGGGTCGACTGCAGTGCATGCAGCCAACGCCAGCCTTCGCGGATCAGGATGCTGCTGTCGTAGTAGCTCGGCTCGAACACCTGGAAGAAGCGCTGGGCACGGCCTTCCTGGCTGACCAGGGTGCCGTCGCCCTCGGCGAAACTGGCGGCCGGGAGCAACAGATCGGCGCGCGCGGCGGTCTCGGTGTGCTGGTGATCGGCGACGATCAGCACGTGCGCGGCATCCAGCGCAGCGTCGACGTCGGCGCGTGCGGCGCGGCGGTACAGGTCGTTTTCCAGCACCAGTACGGCATCGGCATGGCCACTACGCAATGCCTGCAGCGCGGCGTCCACCGACTTGTCGGCGCGCTCGTCGGCCAGCAGCAGGGCCATGCCCAGGCTGTTGGCTTCGGCAGCCACCAGACTGATCGAGGCGTTCTTCTCGCGATTCTTCAGCGCCTGGGCGATGTTCGCTGCGGCCTTGAGCACGGCTTCGGAGCCGAGCGACGCGCCGGAGACGATCAGCGGGCGCTTGCCTGCGAGCAGGGCGTCGGCAATGCGTTGCGCCAGTTGCACCGCGTCGGCTTCCAGTCCGGTAACCGCTGGTGCGCTGGGGTCGATGGCGTGTGCGACGGCGAAGCCCAGTCGGGCCAGGTCGTCGGGCGCGGCCTGCACGCTTTCGGCGGCGACGTCGTCCAGGCGAGTCTCGCTGACGCAGGCGATGAACAGCGGGCTCAGTGCGCGCTGGGCAACGTTCTGCACGGCGGCCTGATGCCACTCGGGAATCTTCGCCGCGGCGGCGATTTCGGTGGCCTTGCCCTTGACGGCTTGGCGCAGTGACAGCGCCAGACGCGGAGCAGTCTGGGTCAGGTCCTCGCCGAGGACGAAGACGGCGTCGTGTTCTTCGATCTCGCGCATCGACGGCGTTGGCAGCGGGCCGTTCTGCAACAGCTCACGGATCAGCTGTAGGTTGTGCAGTTCCTGGGCGGCGATGCCGGAATAGAAGTTGTCCGCGCCGACCAGTTCGCGCAGCGCATGGTTGCTTTCCAGGCTGGCGCGCGGCGAGCCGATGCCGATCAGCCGACGACCGGCAAGCAGCGCGGCTGCCTTGTCCAGCGCGGCGTCGACGCCCAGCTGGACCTGTCCGGCACGCAGCAGCGGTTGGCGCGGACGATCCTTGCGGTTCACGTAGCCGTAGCCGAAGCGGCCGCGATCGCAGAGGAAGTAGTGGTTGACCGCACCGTTGAAGCGGTTCTCGATGCGGCGAATCTCGCCGTAGCGCTCACCGGGGCTGATGTTGCAACCGGCCGAGCACTGCTGGCAGATGCTCGGGGCGAACTGCATGTCCCACTTGCGGTTGTAGCGTTCGGAGTGGGTCTTGTCGGTGAACACGCCGGTCGGGCAGACCTCGACGAGGTTGCCGGAGAACTCGCTCTCGAGCACGCCGTCCTCGACGCGACCGAAATAGACGTTGTCATGCGCGCCGAACACGCCAAGGTCTTCACCGCCGGCATAGTCCTTGTAGTAGCGCACGCAGCGATAGCAGGCGATGCAACGATTCATCTCGTGGGCGATGAACGGGCCGAGTTCCTGGTTCTGGTGGGTGCGCTTGGTGAAGCGATAGCGGCGCTTGTTGTGGCCGGTCATCACCGTCATGTCCTGCAGGTGACAGTGGCCGCCTTCCTCGCACACCGGGCAGTCGTGCGGATGGTTGATCATCAGCCACTCGACGACGCTGGCGCGGAAGGCCTTAGCTTCCTCGTCGTCGATGGAGATCCAGCTCTTGTCGGTGGCCGGGGTCATGCAGGACATGACCAAGCGGCCGCGGGTATCGTTCTCGTCGCTGTACTGCTTGACCGCACATTGGCGGCAAGCACCGACGCTGCCCAGCGCCGGGTGCCAGCAGAAGTAGGGGATGTCGAGTCCGAGGGACAGACAGGCCTGCAACAGGTTGTCCGCACCGTCGACCTCGTAGGCTTTGCCGTCTACGTGGATCGTGGCCATTTCTAGGTCTTCTCATCCGCTTGCGCGGGTCAGGCTAATAGGAAATCTGCTTCTGAGGCGGAGCGCTGAGGCTGACGGGCTGAATGCGCCTCGCGTCGAGCCTTTCTCGCCCCGCGTCGTTCAATTCTCTATGCCGGCTGCGTAGGCGCCTTCGCCTCTTGCGCGACGCCCGCCTCGAACTCGTGTCGGAAATACTTCACCGCGCTGCCCAACGGTTCCACCGCGCCTGGCGCGTGGGCGCAGAAGGTGCGGCCCGGTCCGAGGAAGTCGACCAGTTGCAGCAGCGTATCGATGTCCTGCCGGCTCCCCTGGCCGCGTTCGAGCGCACGCAGGATCTTCACGCTCCACGGCAGGCCGTCGCGGCATGGCGTGCACCAGCCGCAGGATTCGCGGGCGAAGAACTCTTCCATGTTGCGCAGCAGCGAGACCATGTTGATGGTGTCGTCCACCGCCAGTGCCAGGCCAGTGCCCATCCGCGTACCGACCTTGGCGATGCCGCCGGCATACATCTGCGCCTCGAGGTGCTCGGGCAGCAGGAAACCGGTGCCGGCGCCGCCGGGCTGCCAGCACTTGAGGCGGTAACCGTCGCGCATGCCGCCGGCGTAGTCTTCGAACAGCTCGCGGGCGCTGATGCCGAAGGGCAGTTCCCAGATGCCGGGATGCTTGACCTTGCCAGAGAAGCCCATGAGCTTGCTGCCCATGTCTTCGCTGCCCGGCCGCGCCAGGCCTTTGTACCAGTCCACGCCGTTGCCGATGATCGCCGGCACGTTGCACAACGTTTCGACGTTGTTCACGCAGGTCGGCTTGCCCCATACGCCGACGGCGGCAGGGAAAGGCGGTTTGGCGCGCGGGTTGGCGCGGCGGCCTTCGAGGGAGTTGATCAATGCGGTTTCTTCACCGCAGATGTAGCGTCCGGCACCGGTGTGTACGAACAGCTCGAAATCGAAGCCGGAACCGAGGATGTTCTTGCCGAGCAGGCCGGCGACCTTGGCTTCCTCGATGGCGCGGTTGAGGTTGTGCGCCGCATCGACGTATTCGCCGCGCAGGAAGATGTAACCGCGATAGGCCTTGAGCGCCCGGGCGCTGATCAGCATGCCCTCAACCAGAAGGTGCGGCAGCTGCTCCATGAGCAAGCGGTCCTTCCAGGTATTGGGTTCCATCTCGTCGGCATTGCACAGCAGGTAGCGGATGTTCTGTGCTTCGTCTGCTGGCATCAGGCCCCACTTGACGCCGGTGGGGAAGCCGGCGCCGCCGCGACCCTTGAGTCCGGAATCCTTCACCGTCTGCACGATGTCGGCCTGGGCCATTTCGGCCAGCGCCTTGCGCGCGGCAGCGTAGCCGTTCTTCTGCTGGTATTCGTCGAGCCAGACCGGCTGACCGTCGTCGCGCAGGCGCCAGGTCAGCGGGTGGGTTTCCTCGTTGCGCGCCACGCGGTTGGCCGGGCCGAGGGAGGCGAGCATTTTCGTCGTGCTGCGCGTCATGGGTAGGCCTCCAGCAGGGCGGCGACGCCTTCGCTGCGCACGTCGCCGAAGGTGTCATCGTCGATCATCAGTGCCGGGGCCTTGTCGCAGTTGCCCAGACAGCACACCGGGATGAGGGTAAAGCGGCCGTCGGCGGTGGTCTGACCCGGTGCGATGCCCAGCTGACGCTGCAGTGCCTCGAGGATCGATTCGTGGCCGCCGATGAAGCAGGTCATGCTGTCGCAGACGCGGATGATGTGGCGACCCACCGGTTGACGGAAGATCTGGCTGTAGAAGGTAGCCACGCCCTCGACATCGCTGGCGGGAATGCCGAGCAGTTCGCCGATCGCATCGGCAGCCCCGTCCGGCACCCAGCCGCGGGCCTTCTGCACGATCTTCAGGGCTTCGATGGAAGCCGCGCGCGGGTCTTCGTAGTGGTGCATCTCATGCTCGATGGCCGAGCGTTCGGCTGCGCTGAGGGCGAAACGGTCAGTCTGGATAAGCGTGCTCATATCAGCGGTCCACGTCGGCCATGACGAAATCGATACTGCCCAGATAGGCGATGAGGTCCGCGACCATGCTGCCGCGGATCACGGCCGGGATCTGCTGCAGGTGCGGGAAGCTCGGCGTGCGAATGCGCGTGCGATAGCTCATGGTGCTGCCGTCGCTGGTCAAGTAATAGCTGTTGATGCCCTTGGTGGCCTCGATCATCTGGAAGCTCTCGTTGGCCGGCATCACCGGCCCCCACGATACCTGCAGGAAGTGCGTGATCATGGTTTCGATGTGCTGCAGCGTGCGTTCCTTCGGCGGCGGCGTAGTCAGCGGGTGATCGGCTTTGTAAGGACCTTCGGGCATGTGTTTCAGGCACTGCTCGATGATGCGCAGGCTTTCGCGCATCTCCCCCATCTTCACCAGGCAGCGGTCGTAGGCATCGCCATTAACCGCCAGCGGAACCTCGAACTCGAAATGCTGGTAGCCCGAGTAGGGACGTGCCTTGCGGATGTCGAAGTCGCAGCCTGTAGCGCGCAGGCCAGCACCGGTGGTGCCCCACTCCAGGGCCTCCTTGGTGTTGTAGGCAGCCACGCCCTTGGTGCGGCCGATCAGGATGCTGTTCTTCAGCGCGGCCTTTTCATACTCGACCAAGCGTTTGGGCATCCAGTCGAGGAATTCGCGGACCAGCTTGTCCCAACCGCGCGGCAAGTCATGCGCCACACCGCCGATGCGGTACCAGGCCGGGTGCATACGGAAACCGGTGATCGCCTCGATCACCTGGTAGGCGCGCTGGCGGTCGGTGAAGGTAAAGAACACCGGCGTCATGGCGCCAACGTCCTGAATATAGGTGCCCAGGTACAGCAGATGGTTCTGGATGCGGAAGAACTCCGCCATCATCACGCGAATGAAGTCGACGCGGTCCGGCACCTTGATGCCGGCGAGTTTCTCCACCGCCAGCACGTAGGGCAGGTTGTTCATCACCCCGCCGAGGTAGTCGATACGGTCCGTATAGGGAATGAAGCTGTGCCAGCTCTGGCGCTCGGCCATCTTCTCGGCGCCGCGATGGTGGTAACCGATCTCCGGTACGCAATCGATGATTTCCTCGCCATCGAGTTGCAGGATGATGCGGAAAGCGCCGTGCGCCGAGGGGTGGTTCGGGCCGAGGTTGAGGAACATGTAGTCCTCATGAGGGCCGCTGCGCTTCATGCCCCAGTCCTCGGGCTTGAAGCGCAGGGCCTCCTGCTCCAAGTCCTGCTTGGCGGCGGTTAGGCTGTAGGGATCGAACTCGGTCGCGCGTGCCGGGTAGTCCTTGCGCAGCGGATGCCCTTCCCAAGTCGGCGGCATGAGCATGCGCGCAAGACGAGGATGTCCGGTGAAGTCGATGCCATACATGTCCCAGACTTCGCGCTCGTACCAGTTGGCGTTCGGCCAGACACCGGTAGCAGTCGGCAGGCTGAGATCCTTCTCCGACAGTGCGACCTTGATCATCACGTCGCTGTTACGCTCCAGCGACATCAGATGATAGAAGACGCTGAAGTCTGCGGCGGGCAGACCCTGGCGCTGAGTGCGCAGGCGCTCGTCGACACCGTGCAGGTCGTAGAGCATTACGTAGGGTTTGCGTACCTGGCGCAGGAAGCTCAGCACCTCGATCAGGCGCTCGCGTGGCACCCAGAGGACCGGCATGCCAGTGCGGGTGGGCTGCACGGTAAAGAGGTCGGCGCCAAAGCGCGCATTCAGTTCGACGACGATATCCTGGTCGTCAGCCTTGTAGGGCGGGATGTACAGAGCGCTGTCTGCAGTCATGATCTCGGTCGCTTTCGGTCAACGTTGGGGTGCGAGCAGGCCTTCCCGCGAGGGGAAGGCGGAAGCTGGATCACACGTCGTCGGGGCTGCGCAGGTTGGTTACCTGGATACGCTGTTCGCGTCGCTGTTCTTTCTGCGAAGGCATTTCGGCACGGTAGATGCCTTGGTCGCCAACGACCCAGGACAGCGGGCGGCGCTCCTTGCCTATGGAGTCCTGCAGCAGTTGCAAGCCTTGCAGGAATGCCTCAGGACGGGGCGGGCAGCCGGGTATGTAGACGTCGACGGGGAGGAACTTGTCGACCCCCTGAACGACCGAGTAGATGTCGTACATACCACCGGAATTGGCGCACGAGCCCATCGAGATGACCCACTTGGGCTCGAGCATTTGTTCGTAGAGACGCTGGATGATCGGCGCCATCTTGATGAAGCAGGTGCCGGCGATGACCATGAAATCGGCCTGACGCGGTGATGCTCGAATCACTTCGGCACCAAATCGGGCGATGTCATGCGGAGCGGTGAAGGCAGTCGTCATCTCCACGTAGCAGCAGGACAGACCGAAGTTATATGGCCAAAGGGAGTTCTTGCGTCCCCAGTTGACCGCATTGCTCAGTACGTCTTCCAGCTTGCCCATGTAGATGTTGCGATGGACTTGTCCTTCTAGTGGGTCGGCAACAGTCTCCTGCTGACCGATCGGATAGCGGTCATTGACCGCATCCGGATCGATCCGGGTAAGTTTGTATTGCATGTGAAGAGCCTCATTGTTTTAGCTTCGCCTGTCGCTCGCGACGGCTCGCAGGTGCCCAATCGAGCGCCCCGACCCGCCAAAGGTAGACAAGACCTGCCAACAGAATTGCTATGAATACGGTAGCTTCAATGAGGCCCGCCCAGCCGCTTTCGCGCACTGATACGGCCCAGGCAAAGAGATAAAGGGCTTCAACGTCGAAGATCACGAAGAGCATCGCGACCAGATAGAATTTTGCGGAGAGTCGCAGGCGGGCGCTGCCAGTGGGGACGATGCCGGATTCGAAGGGTTCGTTCTTGGCACGGCCCCAGGCTTTGCTGCCCAGCAGGCTGGAGGCGCCGAGCATGAAAGCGCAAAGGGCGATGACACCAAGAAGAAATACTGCGAAGCCCCAATTGTGGGACAGAGCTACATCAGGCATGCCGGGCCCCTTTAACGGAACGGCTTGAATAAGTCCAGCTTGCGACAGCGACCATGCGTCGCAACTCCTAATGGCCGGGCATTCTATGCGTCTGCAAAAATTAAGTACATGTTTCTGTATGAAACTTATTGAGGTTTTCTCTAGCTTTAATTGATTTCATCAATGCTCGCAGCGTAGTTCGACATCATCCGCACCAGGCCGTCTGGGGTGCGTGCCAGCTTCGAATTACGATGGTGGTCGGCGCGAGAAAAAGCCCCGTCGCTACTTCTTGCTGCGACTTCGCCGATCACGAGAATCGCAGGGCTCTTCAGCTTGAAGGTCAAGGCGTCGCGGTACATGTCGGCGAGGCTGGAGCGGCATTCGCGCTGCTGCGGCAATGAGGCGTTCTCGATCATCGCCACTGGCGTCGAAGCGGCAAGACCACCTTCCAGCAGCCCGGCCTGCACCTGCTCCAGCTTGCTCACACCCATGTACACCACCAGCGTGGTGCCGCTTTTGGCCAGCGCCTGCCATTCCGGACTGCTGTCGTCGAGCGTGTGCGCTGTTACCAGGGTGACGCCGCGGGCGACGCCGCGCTGGGTCAGCGAGATACCGCATTGCGTGGCGCCGGCCAGGCCGGCGGTGATGCCGTTGACCAGCTCGACCTCGATGCCGCGTGCCGACAGCCATTCGGCTTCTTCGCCACCGCGGCCGAAGATGCACGGATCGCCACCCTTGAGGCGCACCACGCACTTGCCCTGGCGGGCGTAACGCAGCATCAGACGGTGGATGAAGGCTTGCGGTGTGGAGCGGCAGCCGCCGCGCTTGCCCACCGGGATGATGCGAGCGTTCGGGCAGTGTTCGAGCACGGCGGGGTTGACCAGATCGTCGATCATCACCACCTGTGCCTCGCCCAGCGCGCGCACGGCCTTGAGGGTCAGCAGTTCCGGGTCGCCGGGGCCGGCGCCTACCAGCCAGACTTTTGCGCTCATGGGGTAATCCTCGTCTTGGTTGGTATCATGAAAGTGCGCGCTCCGGCTGGCTGGCCAGCAGACGCTTGATTTCGGGAACGCAGGCGCCGCAGCTGGTGCCGCAACCCAACTCCTGCTTCAGTCCTGCGAGGTCGAGGCCGCGCTCGATGCCTGCATGGACCTTGCTCTGGGTGACGTTCATGCAGTTGCACAGGGTGCGATCAGTGCCGATCGTCGCGCCGCCCGGTGGCGCACTGAGCGGCGCCAGTAGCCAGCGACGCAGTTCGGCATCGGCACTGCCGCTTTCCCAGAGGCCGCGCAGCCACTGCCGAGCGGCGGTCTCGCCGGCCAGGCGCAACGCGACAATACGGCCTTCCTCGATGCGCATGCGCTTGCCGACTGCACGACGCGGGTCGTCATAGGCCAGCACCGGGCCTTCGTCGAGGCCGAGCAGGCGGTCGATGGCATCCAGCTCGGCAGCAGTTGGCGCCGCGTCCTGGGCGGCGCGGATCAGCAATGCCGAGCGTTCGCGCCCGCCGAGGCTGAAACTGGCGTAGTCGAAGGTTTCGAACAATGGCCGCAGCGCCTCGAAACGTCGCTGCACATCACCCTCGACCAGCGCGAAGAACTGCCAGGGCAGTTCGACTCGCTCGACTTCGATGCCGGCGTGCTTGAGTTCCGGTTGCTTCGATAGCGGATCGACGCTGGCCAGGGTCAGCACGTTACTGCCCAGCCCCTTGAGAAAACGATCGCCCCAGTGCATCGGCAGGAAGGCCTGGCCGGCACGCAGGTTATCGTCCTTCTGCACTGGCAGGATCAGGCTGCCGCGCCGGCTCTTCACCTTCACCAGCTGGCCGTCCAGCAGGCGTCGGCGGCGCATGTCCTCGGCGTTCATGCCGAGCAGCGCTTCCTCAACGTGGCCGAACAGCCGCGCCGCAGTGCCGGTGCGGCTCATGCCGTGCCACTGATCGCGCAGCCGGCCGGTATTGAGCGTCAGCGGATAGCGCGCTTCACGCTTCTCCTGCGGCGCCTGGTAATGCTCGGCGATGAAACGTGCGCGGCCATTGGCGGTGGGGAACAGGCCATCGGCATACAGCCGCGCGGTGCCCTGTTCGCTGCCCGGCGGGAAGGGCCATTGCTGCGGACCGAGCGCATCAAGTACTGCGTAGCTCAGGCCGCTGTAATCCAGATCGCGAGCGGCGGTGAGCGGCTTGTACTCGTCGAACAGCGCTTCGGCATTCTCGAACGCGAACAGGCTCGGCTCGCCGGGACGCAGGTGACGCTCCAGCCGTCGGGCGAAATCGCAGGTGATCGCCCAGTCCGCACGGGCTTCGCCGGGCGCCGGCACAGCGCGACGCACATGGCTGATGCGGCGCTCGGAGTTGGTCACGGTGCCTTCCTTCTCGCCCCAGCTCGCGGCCGGCAGCAGCAGGTCGGCGTGGCGGCAGGTTTCGGTGGTGAAGAACGCTTCCTGCACCACGACGAAGGGACAGGCGGCCAGGGCCTCATGGACTTTCTGCTGGTCCGGCAGCGACTGCGCGGGGTTGGTGCAAGCGATCCACAGCGCCTTGATCTTGCCTGTGCGCACCGCCTCGAACAGTTCGATGGCGGACAGTCCGGGCTGTTTCGGCAGCTGCTCGACGCCCCAGTAGCCCGCCACTTCGGCGCAGTGTTCAGCACTGCTTGCGTCGCGGTGACCGGGCAGCAGGTTGGCCAGACTGCCGGTTTCGCGGCCGCCCATGGCGTTCGGTTGGCCGGTGAGCGAGAAGGGCCCGGCGCCCGGCTTGCCGATCTGTCCGGTGGCCAGGTGCAGGTTGATCAGCGCGCTGTTCTTCGCGCTGCCGGCGGTAGACTGATTCAGCCCCATGCACCACAGGGAGAGGAAGGCCGGTGCGCTTCCGATCAGCCGCGCGCAGGTTTGCAGATCATCTACCGAGATGCCGCAGAGGTCGGCGACCATCGCCGGGGTGTAATCGCGCACCAGGCTTTTCAGCGCATCGAAGCCTTCGGTATGGGCGTCAATGAAGCGGCGGTCGATCCAGCCTTCCCACATGAGGATATGCAGCAGCCCGTGGAACAGCGCGACATCGGTGCCGGGCAGGATCGGCAGGTGCAGGTCGGCGAGCTCGCTGGTGTCGGTACGGCGTGGGTCGATGACGATGATGGTCATCTCCGGCCGCTTCGCCTTGGCTTCCTCCAGTCGGCGGAACAGCACCGGATGCGCATAGGCCATGTTGCTGCCGACGATCAGCAGGCAATCGGCCTGCTCGATATCTTCGTAGGAGCAGGGCGGAGAATCGGCACCCAGGCTGCGCTTGTAGCCGACCACTGCCGAGGACATGCACAGACGCGAATTGGAATCCAGGTTGTTGGTGCCGACCAGGGCGCGGGCCAGTTTGTTGAAGGCGTAGTAGTCCTCGGTCAGCAGCTGGCCGGAGACATAGAAGGCGACGCTGTCCGGCCCGTGTTCGCGGATGGTCTCGGCGAACACGTTAGCGGCATGCTCCAGGGCACTTTCCCAGTCGGTACGGCCGCGGGCCAGGCCCTTGCCCAGGCGCAGCTTGGGGTAGAGCGCGCGGGCATCGAGGTCGCCGGTCAGGTGCAGGGTCGAACCCTTGCTGCACAGCTTGCCGAAGTTGGCCGGATGGCTGGGGTCGCCGGCCACATCGAGGATGCGCTCGCCGTCGTGCTCGATCAGCACGCCACAGCCGACACCGCAGTAGCAGCAGGTCGAGGCGGTTGTCATACGCATGGCGTCGTCTCCTGGGAAAAGGTGCTGGTCAACTGCGGTGTGTTCAGGCCGCGCATTCCTTGCGCTGGTTAAGCGAAAGCTGCACGCGACCATTCTCGACGCGCGCCTCGTGGCGATGGGCGCAGCCGACATCCGGCGCCAAGGCCTCGCCGCTGGCCAGATCGATCTGCCAGTTGTGCAGCGGGCAGGCGACCTGCTTGCCGTAGACGATCCCCTGCGACAGCGGGCCGCCCTTGTGTGGGCAGCGGTCGTCGAGGGCAAAGACCTGATCGTCGGAGGTGCGGAAGATCGCGATATCGCCCTTGGGGCCGGCGATGATGCGCGAGCCGAGCGGGTTGATTTCATCCAGTGCGCAGATATCGAGCCAGTTCATGCGGTGTCCCTCCAGATCAGGTTCTCAGGCGTTTTCCAACTGCTTGACGGCGATGCGGTCGAATTCCTTCTTCAGCTGCGGCTTGGAAAGTTGCTCCTGCCACGGGTCCTGCTCGAAGGAAAGCGAGAACAGCAGCCGCTGATGCAGCGCCTTGCGTCGCTCGGCGTCGTCCAGCACGGCCTTCTTGATGTGATCCATGCCGACGCGCTGCATGTAGTGCACGGTGCGTTCGAGGTAGAAGGCTTCCTCGCGGTAGAGCTGCAGGAACGCCAGGCTGTATTCCATGACCTCCTCGGCGCTCTTCACCTTGACGAAGAACTCGCCGGCCTCGGTCTTGATTCCGCCGTTGCCGCCGATGTACAGCTCCCAGCCGGAATCCACGCCGATGATGCCGACGTCCTTGATGCCGGATTCGGCGCAGTTGCGCGGGCAGCCGGAGACGGCGAGCTTGACCTTGTGCGGCGACCACATGTTGAACAGCGCGTGTTCCAGGTCGATGCCCATCTGCGTGCTGTTCTGCGTACCGAAGCGGCAGAACTCGCTGCCGACGCAGGTCTTCACGGTGCGGATGGATTTGCCGTAGGCGTGGCCGGAGGGCATGTCCAGGTCTTTCCAGACGCCCGACAGGTCTTCCTTGCGGATGCCCAGCAGGTCGATGCGCTGGCCGCCGGTGACCTTGACCATCGGCACCTGATACTTGTCCGCCACGTCGGCGATGCGCCGCAGCTCGGCGGCATTGGTGACACCGCCCCACATCCGCGGCACCACGGAGTAGGTGCCGTCCTTCTGGATGTTGGCATGGGCGCGCTCGTTGATGAAACGCGACTGCGGATCGTCCTTGGCCTCGCCCGGCCAGGTGGAGATCAGGTAGTAGTTCAGCGCCGGGCGGCAGGTGGCGCAGCCGTTCGGCGTGCGCCATTCCATGAAGGCCATGACCGCGGGAATGCTGGTCAGATGGTGCTCGCGAATGGCCTTGCGCACCTGGCCATGGTTGAGGTCGCTGCAGCCGCAGATGGCCTTCTCGCTCTTCGGCTTGACGTCGGCGGCGCCGCCGACGGTGTTGATCAGGATCTGTTCGACCAGCCCGGCGCAGGAGCCGCAGGAACTGGCGGCCTTGGTGTGCTTCTTCACCTCGTCCACCGAGAACAGCCCGTGCTCCTGGATCGCCTTGACGATGGTGCCCTTGCACACGCCGTTGCAGCCGCAGACTTCCATGTCGTCCGGCATGGACATGGCCTTGTTCTGGCCCTGATGGCCGGCGTCGCCGATGGCGCCCTCGCCTAAGCCGGCCGCACCAAACATCAGATGGTCGCGGATCTGCGCGACGTTCTGGCCCTCGCGCACCTGGCGGAAGTACCAGCCGCCGTCCGCGGTGTCGCCGTAGAGGCAGGCGCCGACCAGCACGTCGTCCTTGATCACCAACTTCTTGTAGACACCGCCGATGGGGTCGGAGAGGGTGATGGTCTCTGTGCCGTCGCCGCCGATGAAGTCGCCGGCCGAGAACAGATCGATGCCGGTGACCTTGAGTTTGGTCGAGGTCACCGAGCCTAGGTAGCGGGAGAAGCCGAGCATGGCCAGGTGATTGGCGCAGACCTTGGCCTGTTCGAACAGCGGTGCGACCAGGCCATAGGCCGTGCCGCGATGGTTGGCGCATTCGCCGACGGCGTAGATGCGCGGATCGTAGGTCTGCAGGGTGTCGTTGACCAGGATGCCGCGGTTGCACGGGATGCCGGCCTGTTCGGCCAGTTCGCTGTTGGGGCGAATGCCGGCGGCCATCACCACCAGGTCGGCGGGGATTACCTCACCGTCCTTGAACTTGACAGCGCAGACCCGGCCTTCGCCGTTGTCGAGCAGTTCGGCGGTGTGCTTGGGTAGGAGAAACTTCAGGCCGCGGCTTTCCAGCGCGCTCTGCAGCAGGGTGCCGGCGGTCTTGTCCAGCTGGCGCTCCATCAGCCAGTCACCAATGTGCACCACGGTGACGTCCATGCCGCGCAGCTTGAGGCCGTTGGCCGCTTCCAGGCCGAGCAGGCCGCCGCCGATGACCACTGCGTGTTTGTGGGTCTTGGCGGTTTCCATCATCACCCGGGTGTCGGCAATGTCGCGGTAGCCGATTACGCCCTGCAAGTCCTTGCCGGGAATCGGCAGGATGAACGGATTGGAACCGGTGGCGATGAGCAGGCGGTCGTATTCCGCCTCGCTGCCGTCATCGGCGATGACCCGGCGTTTGACGCGGTCGATCTTCACCACCTTGCGGTTGAGCATGAGGTGGATATCGTTCTCGGCGTACCAGTTCAGGTCGTTGAGCACGATCTCTTCGAACTGCTGTTCGCCGGCCAGCACGGGGGAGAGCAGGATGCGGTTGTAGTTGGGATGCGGCTCGGCGCCGAACACCGTGATGTCGTAGAGGTCGCGGGTGAGCTTGAGCAGCTCCTCCAGGGTTCGTACGCCGGCCATGCCGTTGCCGATCATCACCAGTTTGAGTTTCTTCATGCCGTTGGCCTGCTCGAATTCGTTCAACAAAAAAGGCGTCCCACCGGTTATCCGGTGAGGACGCCTTTGTCCGTGTCCCGCTCGATCGGGAAGCCAGGCTCTCGTCATTGAGGGGCTGGCGCTATGTTCGCTGGTGATTGGTAATGCAGATGCCATGCCAATATCGTCGCGAGCCGTAAATGCCGGTGAAGGCGGGCGCGAGAGGGATCTGTGCAGCTGCCGGACGCACCACGGCGAGGCCTTATGCGCGCTGCTGGTGCGCCCTTGTTGTCGTGGAGCGCCCGATTTGACAGGCACGCGGCCGCTTGCATAAAGTCATGCCCATGCGCCGATTTAGTCAGCTACTTGCGGGGCGCCGGGAACCGAGAGGTTTCGAAATACCGCTAAAGCGCTGGTTCCGGTGAAGCCTCCCACCGCTGCCCAGCGGAACTCGTGAGGCGGAATCTTCAATGCATGAACGCAACGCACGCACAGCTACGCCTGGCCCCGATCACCAGTGGCCTGATCCGTTCCAATCCCAAGGTTCTTCTTGGCGGCGCTCATCAGCCGTCCCTGTTGCGCTACCTCGATGGCTGGCCGCGGCGCAACAGTCGCTCGCGTGCGCTGCTGGTGCAGTTCGCCGGTGCCGATGAGTCGCTGGCGCGCTTCGCCGACGACAGTTTCGACCTCGCGGTGATCCAGTCGCCTTCGCCGGACAATCTCGACGAATGCATCCGCGAACTGACCCGCGTGGCGCGGCAGGGCTTGATCACCCGTCGCTGAGCAGCACCAGCCACAACAGCAGATTCGCCAGCAACGAGAGCAGCGCCAGGCCACGCCAGACTTTCAGCGGTTCGCGCTCCAGCCAGGGGCGCGGGCGCTCCGGCGTAGCCAGACATTCCCCCTGTTCGAGGCGCAGCAGCCATTGCTCGGCGGTTTCGTAGCGCTGTTGCGGATCGGCGGCGACCGCCTGCGCCAGCAGTGCTTCCAGCCATGCCGGCAGGTCCGGGCGATAGCGGCCGAGCGGAGTCGGCACGCCGAAGCGGCGGTGCTGAAAGGGTTCGATTTCACCGTACGGAAACTGCCCGCTGAGCAGGTAATAGAGGGTGACGCCGACGGCATAGAGATCCTGGACCACGCTCGGCGCGGCGCCGGCAAACGCCTCGGGGGCGAGAAAACTCGGTGTGCCGGGCAGGCTGCCGGGCGCATGGCGTGACAGCCCCGGGCAGAACGCCAGGCCGAAATCGAGGATGCGCAGCTCGCCGTCGCCGCCGATGTGCAGGTTCTCCGGTTTGATGTCGCGATGCAGGATGTTGCGTCGATGCAGCAGGCCCACCGCGCGGATCAGTTGCGTGGCCAGCGGCAGCCACTCGTCCAGATTCAGCGGACCGGCTTGCTGCACGCGCTCGGCCAGCGTCTGGCCGGCGTATTCACGCTGCACGTAGTACAGCTGCTGGCGTTGTGGCAGCGGGTGCAACTGGGCGACGCTGCGTGCGGCGGCGCGACGCATGAACCACTCCTCCTGCAGCAGCGCCGTCGCCGCCTCGGGGTCGTCCCGCCGAGTCGCCGGCAGGGTTTTCAGCAGCCAGGCCTGGGCCTGCTCGTCGCGCACGCGATACAGCAGCGACTGGCGCGACGCGTGCAGCAGACTTTCCACCCGCCAGCCTTCGAACAGCTGGTCGGCGCGTAGCGGCGGCGGCAACGACCAGTGCGGCAGCTGCGCGAGGGCGTCGGCCAGCACTGCGTCGGGCAGGGCGTCGATGCGCAGCAGCAGGGCGCTGGCGTTGTCCTGGCTGCCGTTGCGATGGGCCTGCTGAACCAACGTGTGGGCCGCCACGTTGAGATCCGGCTGTTCGCCCAGCAGTCGCGCGATGGCGCGCTCGTCGACGCTCGCCCAGACGCCATCGCTGAGCAGCACGAAGCAGTCGCCAACGTGCAGCTCGCCGTCCAGATAGTCCATCCGCAGATGCTGATCCAGCCCCAGCGCGCGCTTGAGTACGTGCTGCATGCCGGCCTGTTCCCACACGTGGTCCTCGGTCAGCCGCTGCAGCTGCCCGCCCTGCCAGCGATAGGCGCGGCAGTCGCCGATATGCGCGAGGGTAAAGCGCCGGCCGCGCAGCACCAGCGCGGTGAGTGTCGTCAGCAACGGCTGGCCGCCGCCACTGGCCTGCAGCCAGCGGTTGTGCGCGACCAGCACGCGGTCCAGCGCCTGGGCCACTGCCCAGGTTTCCGGGGTGGCGTAGTAATCCAGCGCCAGCGCCTGCAGCGTCGCCCGCGCGGCCAGCCCGCCGTCGGCGCACTGGCTGACGCCGTCGGCCAGGGCAAACAGGCAGCCCTTGCTGGCAGCTAACCCTGGCAGCGGGGTCGCCACGCGGATGGCGTCCTGGTTCTCTTCACGCGGGCCGGTGGCGCTGGCTTCGCCGAAAGACAGCTGTAAAGACACGGCAACCTCCGGCCGCGCTAGACCCGCGCGGCGGTTACGGCCGCCGAGCCCCAGGTGGTGCGCCAGCGGCGCTTGACACCCTGCAGGCCGAACCAGGCCACCACACCGAGACTGGCGAACAGCCACAGGCCGAGCTGGTAATCGCCGGTGGACTGCTTGACCGCGCCGAGCCCGGCGGTGAGCAGGAAGCCACCGATACCGCCGGCCATGCCGACCAGGCCGGTCATCACGCCGATCTCCTTGTGAAAACGCTGCGGCACCAGCTGGAACACCGCACCGTTGCCGGCGCCCAGGCTGAGCATGGCGACCACGAACAGCGCCAGCGCAGCCGTGGCACTGGGCAGGTTGAAGCCCACCGCGGCGATGCAGATCGACGCCACGGTGTACATCACCAGCAGCGCGCGGATGCCGCCGATGCGATCGGCCAGGGCGCCGCCGAGCGGGCGCAGCAGGCTGCCGGCGAACACGCAGGCGGCGGTGTAGTAACCGGCCTTCACCGGGTCGAAGGCGTACTGGTCGTGGAAGTAGCCGGGCAGGGTGCTGGCCAGGCCGAGGAAGCCGCCGAAGGTCACGCTGTAGAAGAACATGAACCACCAGCTGTCGCGGTCGCCCAGCGCCTTCAGGTAGTCGGCGACGGATTTCGCTTTGGGCCGGTTGGGCGCGTTTTTCGCCACGCTGGCAAAGATACCGAGCGTCAGCACCAGCGGGATCAGCGCCAGGCCGAACACATTGTTCCAGCCGAACATCGAGGCCAGCACCGGCGCGAACAGCGCCGCCAGCACGGTACCCGAGTTGCCTGCGCCGGCGATGCCCATCGCCTTGCCTTGGTGTTGCGGCGGATACCACTGCGAGGCCAGCGGCAGCGCCACGGCAAACGAGGCGCCGGCCATGCCGAGAAACAGACCGAGCAGCAAAGCCTGCTCGTAGCTGCGGATGCCATGCAGCCAGGCCACGAGCAGTGCGCCGATCACCACGATCTGGCCCAGCAGGCCGGCGCTCTTGGGCGAGGTGCGGTCGGCCAGCATGCCGAGCATCAGGCGCAGCACCGCACCGGAAAGAATCGGCGTGGCGACCATGAAGGCACGTTGCTGGGTGGTCAGGCCCAGGTCCGCGGCGATCTGCACGCCGAGCGGGCCTAGCACGTACCAGACCATGAAGCTCAGGTCGAAGTAGAGGAAGGCGGCAAACAGGGTCGGCGCATGGCCGGCTTTCCAGAAACTCGTGTTCATCGTTCGGCTCCAGTTCGGAAGGCGCGGCGGCGCTGCCGTCGTGCATGAGGCGGTTGCTTCGTGGCCCCGACAGCGGGGCGGAAACGACAAAGGCGCCGCAGCACACCTGCCGGAACAGGGTGATGCGACGCCTTTGTCGGGGATCGGTGGCCGCCGTTGGCTACCGGATGACTGGATTGAGCAGAAAGCGTGCCAAGCGCTGGAGCGTGCTGTGGCGCGGCGTGCGGGCAATGCTGGTGGCCGGTTTGCGTGGCCGGCGCGCGCTTATGGCGCATGCTGGGTGCAAATCGGGGCGCTGACGCACGGCGCCGGGCTGCTGGTAGGCTTGCCGTAAAGCGACTGCAAGCCGTAAGGAGTGAACGATGACGCGTATCGCCACGCTGACCCTCAACCCGGCGATGGACCTGGCTGTCAGCACGGCACGGGTGCTGCCCACCGAGAAGCTGCGCTGCGCGCATCCGCGTCACGACCCCGGTGGCGGCGGCATCAACGTGGCGCGGGTGGTGCGCATCCTCGGGGGCGACTCGCTGGCCGTCTATCCCGCCGGCGGCCCATTCGGCGATCTGCTGCGCCGCGCGCTGGACGACATCGGCCTGGCGCATCTGCCGGTGGCGATCGCCGGCGACACCCGCGAGAGCTTCACCGTCGACGAGCAGGAAACCGGGCTGCAGTACCGCTTTGTACTGCCGGGCCCGGTGCTCGGCGAGCAGGAGCGCCTGGGCTGCCTGGCCGCGTTGCGCGGGCTGCATCCGGCGCCGGGCTATCTGGTGGTCAGCGGCAGCTTCACTCCCGGCATCGAGCCGGCGTTCTTCGATGAGCTGCTGGCGCTGGCGCGGCAGATCGGCGCGCGGCTGGTGATCGATCTGTCCGGCGAACCGCTGGCCTACGCCGCGCGGCGCGGTGGCGCTTACCTGATCAAGCCGAGCCTGAACGAACTCGCCGGTCTCATGGGCCGGCCGCTGGAAAGCGAGACGGCGCAGGCGGAGGCGCTGCGTGAGCTGATCCAGCGTGGCGCTGCCGAGATCATCGTGCTGTCGCTGGGGGCGCAGGGCGCGCTGTTCGCCTGTGGCGACCGGCTCGAACGCCTGCCTTCACCGGCGGTGCCGGTGGTCAGCGCGGTGGGTGCCGGCGACAGCATGCTGGGCGCCATGGTGCATGCCCTGGCGCAAGGCTATGAGCTGGGTGCGGCCGTGCGTTTTGGCGCGGCGGCTGGCGCGGCGACGGTGATGCGTCCGGGCACCCAGCTCTGCCTGCGCACGGATGTCGAGCGGCTGTTCGCCGGACGGCCGCTCGACGCCGGCGCGTGAGCTCACCGCCTGCCGCTCAGTGGCCGAGCAGTTCGTTCATCGCGATGATCTGTTCGGCCACCTGGATCAGCTTCTGCTGGCGGCTCATGGCCTGACGCCGCATCAGCGTGTAGGCCTCCTCCTCGTTGCATTCGCGCAGCTTCATCAGCATGCCCTTGGCCAGCTCGATGCGCTTGCGCTCGGCAAGCTGCTGATCGCGGGCATGCAGCTGGGCGCGCAGCGCCTGGTCACTCTCGAAGCGCGCCATCGCCACGTCGAGAATCGGCTTCAGTCGCCGCGCATGGATGCCCTCGACGATATAGGCGCTGACCCCGGCACCGATGGCCTGGCGCATGGCATTTGGGTCGTCGTCGTCAGTGAATAGCACGATCGGCCGCGGGCGATCGCGGCTGACCAGCACCACTTGTTCCATCACGTCGCGGCCGGGGGAGTCGGTATCGATCAGCACCACGTCCGGGCGCACGGCCTCGACGCGTTCGGGCAGGTCGATGATCGAGCTGCAGGCGTCGATGACCTCGAAGCCGGCGTCGACCAGCGCGCTGCGCAGGCGCCCGACCTTCTTCGGCGTATCGTCGACCAGCAGGATGCGCAGTACGTCGCTCTGCATCAGCGGCTACCTCCCGAAGTATCGTCGGCCAGCGCATGCAGGGCGAAGCTGCGGGCATAGGCGGCCGGATCGCTGCCGTCCCAATGGCTGTCGCCCAGCAGCAGACTGCTGCGATTCGACGCAACAGGAACGGCAACACCCAACGCACCGGCGGCGTCCCGATACAGCGCGGTCTGCTGCACGGCGCGGGCCACGGCGTGGTAGTCCGGGTCATGCCGCAGCAGGCCCCAGCGGCGCAGCTGGGTCATGAACCAGACGCCGTCGGAATGGAATGGCATGTTCACTGCGCCGTCGGCGAAGAAGCGCAGCGGATGAGCGTCCTGCCAGGCGTTGCCGAGGCCGTCGCAGTAATGCCCGAGAAAGCGTGGCGCGATGGCCGTCAGCGGTGCGTCGACGTAGTCGCGGGCGGCGATCAGCTGCGCGGTGCTGCGGCGGTTCTCGTCGTTGCGCTCGATGAAACGGCTGGCGGCCAGTACCGCCATGATCAGCGCGCGGGCGGTATTGGGGTATTGCTCGACGAACGCACGGGTGCAGCCGAGGACCTTTTCCGGGTGATCCGGCCAGATCGACTGGCTGGTTGCGAGGGTGAAACCGGTCTGTTCGGCCACAGCCTGCGCGCCCCAGGGTTCGCCCGCGCAGAAGCCGTCGATGCGACCGTGGCGCAGGTAGCCCACCATCTGGGCCGGTGGAACCACCAGGGTGCGCACGTCGCGCAGCGGATGGATACCGTGGGCGGCGAGCCAGTAATACAGCCACAACGCGTGGGTGCCGGTGGGGAAGGTCTGGGCGAAGGTCAGGCGTGCACCGCTTTGGCGCACGCAGCGGTGAAGCGCTTCGGCATCGGTCACGCCGGCTTCCCTGAGCGGCATCGACAGACTGATGCTCTGGCCGTTCTGCGCCAGCCCCATGAGCACAGACATGTCCACCGGCGCACTGCCACCGATGCCCAGATGCACGGCATAGATCAGGCCGTAGAGGCCGTGGGCGGCATCCAGCTCGCCGTCGAGCAGCTTGTCGCGCAGTCCGGCCCAGGAATGCTGGCGGCGCAGGTTGAGTGTCAGCCCGAACGGTTGGGCGAAGCCCTGGGTGGCAGCGACGATCAGCGAGGCGGCATCGGTCAGCGCCATGAAGCCGAGATTGATGCTGCTTTTCTCCGGAGCATCGCTTCCGGCGACCCAGGCGAGGGTGTCATGGCGCGGTGGGCGGGGCGTTGCGGGCATGCGGGCGACCTTGTTGGTGCGGGCCGGCACGCAGTTCGCACCGGCTTCGGTCAGCTCCGTAGCAAGCGATATGCCAGGGCCGCTGCGGTCAGGCACACCGCCGGGGGAAGTCAGCGCGGGTACAGCGGCGGCAGCACGCCGGGTTCCTGCTCGGCGGCGGGTGTCTGCGCCGGCGGCAGGGTCTGGATCGCCTGCCAGAGCGCGTCGCCTTGCCAGCGCTGGCCGGTTTCGCTGTACAGGGCGCCGTTGAGGCCGTCGAGCGCATCGGACAGCGGCACGAAGCGCGCCGCCATATCGGCGAGGGTTTCCGGTTGCTGCCGCGCCCAGGCGTCCAGCGCCTGGCGGGTGGCCTGGGTGTCGTTGGCCTGGCAGGCCCGACGCAGGTCATCCAGCAGGCTGCGGGGGGTGGGCCCGGGCTGCAGGGTGCGCACGGCCGGCTGGCGCCGTGCACGCCACCACAGCGCGAAGCCGAGTGCGGTGGTGAGCGCGAACAGCGCGGTGCTCAGCTGCCACGGCCAGAGCAGTGCGCGCGGACGGGTGCGCGTGCCGGCCGGCAGCGGTTCCAGCGGCGGTTGGTCGGGGTTGGCGTTGGGC
>JAANMV010000207.1_pt1 | contig 73243 bp, 44 predicted proteins | sample 7279661 | NCBI WGS metagenome assembly JAANMV01 (sample SAMN14094540, study PRJNA606508) | bioreactor metagenome | isolation source: A lab-scale SPAN reactor treating ammonium-rich wastewater day 121 | place: Ireland: Galway | collected 2017-05-16 | reverse complement strand
TCGTGGCGGAAAACGCAGGGACAGGTACAACTAACGCACGGCGAAAACAGCACTCGCCGCGCGTTATTGTACCAGTCCCAGGTTTTCCTGGGCGCCTGCGAACCCACCACGTCGTCCGCGACCGGCCGGCGCTCCAGACCAGCGACCGCCGCCCGCGCCTGGGGGATTGCCTCCCCCAGACCCCTGCTCGGCCTTGGTCCGCTCGCCTCTGCCCCTACCAGCCTCGCCCGAGTTCATAGGTGAAAAGGGGTGAAGCTCATAGAGTCAGGGAGCCTCGGAGCAACGGAAGCCGGCGCTGTCGGTGCCGGTTGGCGAGGTCCTGGCACGGATCGCCACGCGCAGGTAGAACGGGTCGCCGCTCCAGGACCCGCCCCGAATAACGTGGCCTGAACTTGGCTTTGTGTTAACTGGATCTCGCCCCGGCATCCGCCCGTACCACCCCGTCTCGTACCAGTCCCGGCACCACTCCCACACGTTCCCCGCCATGTCGAACAGCCCGAACCCGTTCGGTGCGTAGCTGCCCACCGCTGTACTGCCCTTCTGATTGTTGTTCGCCTTGGCGACGTCAAACGTGTCACCCCACTGGTAAACCGTCGTCGTCCCGCCCCGCGCCGCCTTCTCCCATTGCGCCTCCGTCGGCAACTCCCGGCCCGCCCAGGTCGCGTAAGCGCTCGCGTCGTCCCACGAGACCCTCACCACCGGGTGGCGGTCGTCCTTGTTGTACTGCGTGTCCATCTGACGCCCCGTCGCCTGGCAGAACCTGTTGTACTGTCCCACCGTCACCTCGTGCAAGTCCATCCAGAAGGCCGACACGTAGACTTTCCTCTGCGGGTAGTCGTTGCCTGTGCCTTGCCCGTCCGGGCTGCCCATCACGAACTCCCCCGCCGGGATCAGCACCTGCGGCATGTCGTCCGTGGGGCTCACTCGGTAACGCAACCCGGGCACGGGGCCGAGTGGCGGCAGGTACCGCGGCCACTGCTGCACGACGACGATGGCACCCTCAAGGCACGCCCACAGACCATTGCGAGCGAACACCGGCCTGAGCGCCTCCGCGGGACGCCGCCCTTCCACGGCTCCGGTGACCGCCATCGCCGGGTCCACGCTGGCGCCCAACACGATCTGCGCCCCAAACGCATCCCCCACCTTCCGAATTACCGTCGCCAGCGGCGTCCGGTCGAACACCAGCCGCACCAGCGGCTGGTCCGCCGGCCGGAACAGGTCCATCTCCTCTCCGCCCGGATTGCTGAACGACGGCCGCTGCTCCCGCTGTTGCGCCGCCGCGGCCCGGCGCACTTCCTCCTCGACGTAGTCCGCCACGGGTAGTAGTCGGACCGTCCCGTCCGCGTCCGTCGCCTTGCCCGTCAGTGCGGCCAGCAGCGCCTTGGTGAACAGCCCGTGCCCCGACGCCGCGTCTTCCCACGCCCGCTGCCCCACCTCGCAGCTCAACAACACCGCCACTTGTGGCCCCGCCTGCTCCCCGGCCGCCAGCCTCGGCCGCAGACCGCGCGCCATCCCCTCCGTCATCACCGCGTCCGCGTCGCCCCTGGCTGCCCGCGGATCGTTCCGGCAGGCGTCCACGATGAACAGCACCTGCCGCGCCTTGATCCCCTCCAGCGCCTTCGCCACCAGCGGCATCGGCAGCGCCGTCTCGGCCAGCAGGTCCGGGCGCGTGTCGGCGGTGTACAGGTACTGCTGGCCGTCCCGCTCCACTCCGTGCCCGGCGAAGAAGAAGACCAGCCGGTCGTCCTCCTCCGCCTTGTCCCGCACGGCCTGTAGCGCCGCCACCAGCCGGTCGCGCGTGGGTCGCGCGGCGGTGTCCGTCTGGTCGCTGGTCAGCACCGTCACCAGCTCCGGCGCCAGCCCTGCCGACCGGAACACGTCCGCCACCGCCCGCGCGTCCGCCACCGCGAACTTCAGCGGCGTGATCGACTTGTCCTCGTACGTCTCGACCCCCACCGCCACCAGGTGCACGTTCCCCGCGGTCGTGGCCACCACCGCCAGCGTCGCCAACCAGGTCAACATCGCCTCGACCCTCCCTGTGCCCGTCACGAGCACCAGCCAGAATGCTACGGCGCCTGCGCGCAGCGGAAGCCTTGGGTCGGCAGCCGTCGCTCGGGCGCCTGCATGTCTCGGTTGGCGCAGCGCAAATGGTATGCTGAGCAAGCCCAGGAGCCGCCCCGAACGACCCGACGCGGACCGGCCCGCGTGTTGACCGGGTCGAGATCGGGCATGGCCGGGTACCACGGGTCGTAGTAGTCGGCGCACCATTCCCAGACGTTGCCGATCATGTCGTACAGGCCGAACGCATTGGGTGGATAGCACCCGACCAGCTTCGTCTCACGGACCGCGTCGCCGAAGGACCCGCCGCCGACCTTAGCCGTCTGCCACGCACCGTTGGCCTTGCTGGCGTCCGGCTGGCCTCCCCACGGATAGAGCGTGTCGGACCCCGCCCGCGCGGCGCGCTCCCACTGCGCCTCGGTGGGAAGCTGCCGCCCGGCCCACTCGGCATAGGCCGCCGCCTCGGACCAGGTCAGGTTGACCGCCGGATGCCGCGGACCCGTTGCCGCCCGCCAGTTCGACCAGAGCAGCGGCGGGGTCACGCCGGTTTCGGCCACGTAGCGCGCGTACTGCCCGTTGGTAACCTCGTGCAGGTCCATCCAGAACTCGGACACGGTGATCGTCCGGCACGGCTGCTCATCAGGCTCGAATGGGCGCAAGCGGCTGCCCATGGTAAACGTTCCCGCCGGGATCAGGACCTGCGGCATGAGGTCCTTGGGCGAGACCCGGTAGCGCAGCGCGGGGTCGGTGGCCGGCGGCCAGGCGACGTCGAGTGGCCAGCCGGTCGGCTTCGGGTCGCTCGAGCTCGCCTCCTGCCCGAGCGGAGCCGGCGCTTGCGGCTCGGGCTCGACGGCCGGCGGCTTCGGATCGAGTTGGGCGGCGGGCCCGGTGCTCGCGGCCAACGTGCTTGGTTCACCTGCCGGCGGATCCGCGGGCGTCTTGGCCTGCTCGGCGGCCGGCAGCGCGATCGGCTCGCCGGGTGTGGCCACCAGGTACGCCGTGCCGAGGCGGTGCACCTCCAGCCCGTACGCCGCCACCAGCGCCTGAAGGGCCAGGCCCATCGGCAACCGTTCCAGCCGCCCGGTGATCCTGGCCGCGGAATCGGCCTTCGGGCTCAGAGCCACCCGGACTCCATAGTCCTGGCTCAGTCGCCGGGCCACGGTGCTCAACGGAACGGCCTCAAACGCGACCGAGACCAACGGCTCCGGTGATGGGCGAAGCAGCTCCATGTCCCGGCTCTGCGGATTGATCAACGTCGGCGTCTGTTGGCGATGGTTCTCCACCGCCCACTGCGACACGGCGGTCTTCACGTACTCCGCCAGCCGGCTCAGCCTGACCACTCCCTCGTCGTCCGACGCCTGGCCGCGCAGGCCGTTGAGCAAGGCGACGGTGAAGGCGCCGTGACCGGCTTCGGGGTTCTCATAGGCTCGCTGACCCACCTCGCAACTCAGCAGAGTCGCCTCGGACAGCGAGTCGGGGGCGTCGGTGACGATCCGCGGTCGCATCCCGCGCGCCAGCCCGTCGGTCATCCGCGCGTCGGTGTCGCCGCGGGCGGCGTCGGGGTTGTTCCGGCAGGCGTCGATGATGAACAGCACCTCCCGCGCCCGCAAGCCGCGCAGGGCCTTCGACACCAGAGACATGGGCAGCGCGGTGTCCTCGACCAGGTCGCGGCGGGAGTCGCAGGTCAGCAGGTACTGCTGCCCATTCTCCTGTACCCCGTGTCCGGCGAAGAAGACGACCAAGCGGTCGTCCTCGACCGCTTGGTCGCGCACCGCCTGCAGCGCGGCGATGATCCGCACCCGCACCGGGCGGACCGCCGGAGCCGGCTGGTCGCTGGTCAGCACGGTAATGTTGCGTTGGGGTACGCCAGCGGCGCGGAACGCCGCCGCCACCGCCACCGCATCGGCCACCGCGTAGCGCAGCGGCGTGATGCGCGCGTCGTCGTATTGCTCCACACCGGAACTGACTACGTACGTCTCGGCGGAGTGGGCCAGCGAAGCCAGCCCGAGCACAATCAGCAGCCAACGCATCCCGTTTCCCCTGCGCACTCCCTCACCCACCGGAACGTAGCCAAGTGTACCGTGCTTGCAGCCGGCCCGCAAGCGCCTGGCAACGCCGTGGTTGGGCGCCCGTAACGCCACGGTGGGCGCTGGAATGGTGCGGGCAGGATCCGCCTCCGGCGCCGGTGAATGGAGGGGCGGAGGTAACTACTCAGGCCCTGGCGACAACGGTCGCTGAGCTTTCCGCTCCTTGCAAGGAGGGGACTAAGGGGTGGTTCGCCATCGAGCACGCCATGCGGAGCGAACCACCCCTTGATCCCCTCCTTGCAAGGAGGGGAAAGCCTGGTCCCGGCCGGGAACCGGTGGCTGAGTAGTCACGCCGCGGAGGGTGAGGATGGACGCGGGGCTGATGACCACGGCGCTGGCCTGGCCGCTGGTGGCGGCGGGGATCGGCGGGGGGTTGGGCCTGGCCGGCACCCTCAGCGCGGCGCGGGTGGCGCGCTGGTCGCATCTGCTCGGGCTGCGCGACGCGCCGGTCTTGCGGTGGTGGTATCCGGGTCTGTTCGCCCTGGTCCTGGCCGGCCTGTCCGCGGCGGTCAGTCTGTCGGGATCCAGCGTCGCCGCGCGGGCCTTCGTGCTCGGCGCGTTGTGGGGCCACACGGCCATGGACCTGGCCAACAACAGCCGCGCCGCCGCCGCGCTGCGGGCCGTGGCCGAAACCGGGCCGACTCTCGGCGCCTGGCTCCGGCTGCCGCTCAAGGCCCGGTTGCGGTTGACCCTCTCGGCCACCCCGGCGGTGCTCACCATGCTCGCCGTGGCCGCGCTGCTGGTGTCCGATCCGGGCCTCTACGGGCTGCTCGCCGGGGCGCTGGTCTACCTCGCCTGGCAGCGCCTGGCAGCCGGCCGGGCCCTCGACCAGGCCTTCCACGAACTGGCCGAGCAGACCACGCCGCCGGCCGAGGAGGAGTCCTGAAGATCCTCACGTGGCACGGGCATCCCTGCCCGTGCGCCGTGTGGGATGCGCTCTGCATTGGCTGGAAGCCAATGCCACTCGGTGGCCGCCGGGTTGATCGCTGGTCGTCCTGTGATACCATCGGGCGCGCGCCGGAGCGGTAGGAGCGCGGGCCGATGGCGGAGGCGGCTGGCTGTGCGGGCGGCACCCCGAACGGGTCGCGGATCCGGCGCTTCTTCACCCCCGAGCATCGCCCGTTCTGGCTGATCGTCGCCAACGGCGCCATCTTCCAGTTGTCCCTGGCGTTGTTCGACCCGCGCGGCGTGGTCGCCGCCTTCCTCATGGACCTGACCGGCAGCAGCGCGTTGGTCGGAGTGGCCCTGGCGGTGGGTCCGGCCAGCACCACGCTGCCGCAGCTCTACGAATCCCATGTCCTGGCCGACGGCCGGCGGCGGATGCCGCACTACATCAAGGGCGCCCACACCCGCTGGGGGGCGTTCGCCTGCATCATCGCTGCCACCGTGCTGCTCTACCGCCACGCCACGCTGCTGGCCTGGCTGTTCCTCATCGGCGTGACCGTGGTCGGGTTCGGCACCGGGATCGGCATCGTCTCGTTTGGCGACATCCTTACCCGAACCGTCCCGCCGCATCGCCGCGGGCGGCTGTTCGGGCTCCGCGTGGCCATCGGCAGCATCCTCGCCTTCGCCGCCGGCGGGTTGATCGACTCGCTGCTCGGCAGCCGCTCGCCGCTGCCATTTCCCTACAACTACGCCGTCCTGTTCGCGTTCTCGGGCCTGTTCCTGATGATGGCCCAGTTCTGCTTCATGCGGGTCGAGGAGCCCGAGCCGGAGCCGTCGGAGCGGCCGGCCGACACGTTCTGGTCGTTCGTCCGCCACGTGATCGCGGTCATCCGCCGCAACCGCAACGCGTCGCGGTACCTGCTCTACCGCAACCTGGCCCCGGTGGCCTGGACCCCGGTCGCCTTCGCCGTCCCGTTCGCGATGAAGGAGCTCAAGCTCAGCGCCGGCGTGGTGAGCTGGTTCGTGGTCGCGGGAGTGGTCGCGGCGACCAGCTCCAACGTGTTCTGGGCTTGGCTGTCCGACCGGGTCGGCAACCGCAGCCTGCTCCGGCTCGGCTCGGCGGTGAGCATGGTCGGCGTGGGTCTGTTGGCGATGACGCCATTGATCGACGGGCAGGTGCCGGGCAGCACCATGCCGTGGGCGCTGGTCTGGCTGCTGGCCGTCTACGCCCTGGCCGAGATGGGCCGGATCGGGGTCCAGATCGGCTCGCTCAACTACATCTACGAGCTGGGCAGCGGGCCCGACGTGCCGATGTACATCGGCTCGATGAACACCTTCTCCGCCCCGGCCCTGCTGCTCGCCCCGCTGCTCATGGGCCGGCTGGCCGAGACCTACGGGTTCACGATGATCAACCTGCTCGGGATGATCTTCGGCGCCTGGGCGCTGCTGCTGACGGTCAAGCTCCACGAGCCCCGGCGGATGGTCATCGACCCCACCTGAGTACCACCGGCAGGGGTCGGGCCGCGGGCGGCGGATACCTCAGCGAACAGCGAGGTGCCGCTCATGCAGGCGCGATCACCGTCCCCAACCCGCCTACTTGCGCTGCTGCTGGCCCTGGCAGCCGCCGGCGCCGAGCCGGCGGTCCTGCCGAACGGCGATTTCGAGCGCGATGGCGGGTGGGAGCTGCAGCTTCGGGGCGGCGCCACCGGTGACATGGTCCGCGAGCGCCTGCCCGACGGCGGGCACGCCTTGCGGCTGACCAAGACCAACGCCGTCGGCGCGCTGGTGGTGCGCACGGCTGCGCCCGTCGCCCTCGCCGCCGGAGTGCGCTACCGCTTCCGCGGCCGTTACCGCGCCGACGAGGCGCCCGTCTCCGCCCTGCTCCTGTTCCGCATCGGACCGCGCGACGGGGCGCTGGCCTACCACAGCATCGACCGCTCGGCCGGCTGGACCTCCCAGAGCCTGATCGTCAACTCGCCACCCGGCCAGTGGTCCACCCGCGTCGGCCACTACCAACTCACCGAGCCGGGCAGCGTCGATCTGCACGTGGTCTTGTGGGGCAACCCCACCACCGTCTGGTTGGATGACCTGGAGGTGACCGACCAGCCGTTCCGGCTGCCGCGCAACGAGGTCGAGCCGGCCCTGCCCTACTCCGCCGAGCAGGTCGCCGCGCGGCTGGCCGAACGGGGCATGTCGACCGGCCGGGTCGAGACCCGCGACGGCCGGACGCAGCTCATGATCGACGGCCAGACGGCCGCGCCCATCTTCTACAAGGCCCAGCCCTACGGCGTGACGGGGTACAACGACCAGTTCGCCGCCGCCGGGATCGACCTGGCCACGGTCACGATCCGGTTCGGCACGCTGAAGAACGAGGCCGGGGTGTGGACCGGTCCGGGCCGGTACGACTTCGCGCGGATGGAGCGCGACCTCGAGCTGTCGCTGCGCAAGAACCCGAATGCCAAACTGATCTGCGACCTGGCGCTGTACAGCTACCCCGAGTGGGGCGCCGAGCACCCCGACGAGGTCTGGGTCAACGACCGCGGCGAGAGAGGGTACGGCTGGTGGGGCAACCTGGAGGGTTTCACCGGCGACCTGGCCGCAGTGGCCAAACCGAACCAGGTGCTGTGGTACTACCCCTCCTACCAGTCGCAAGTCTGGCGTGACGAGCTGGCCGCGGCGCTGCGCGCGGCCATCGCACACCTGCGGGGAACACCGTACTGGAAGGCGGTGGTCGGCTTCTTCCTCAGCGGCGGTCACGACGGGCAGTTCGTGCCGACCTCCCAGTACGACCTCTCGCCGGCCACCGTGACGCGCTTCCGCACCTGGCTGGCGGCGCGGTACGGCGACATCGCCCGGCTCAACGCCGCCTGGGGCACGGCCTACGAGACCTTCGCGGCGGTGCCGGTCCCGGCGCCGCGGCCGGCCCGGAGCGGGATGGAGCAGGAGCCGCCGCACCGCGCGCCGGGGCCGGAGCGTGACTACGACGCGTTCCGCTACGAACAGACCTGGACGCTCCGCGACGAGTTCGCCAAGGTGCTCAAGGAGGCCGCCGGCAAACCGGTCTTCACCGTCACCTACGGCTCGCCGGGCGACCACTTCGCCGAGGAGTTCACCCGCTGCCGGTGGCTCGAGGCCGCCGGGGCCATGTCGTACTACCCCTACCGCGCGCCCGGATACGCCAGCGAGCTGGTGCCCTACGACTCGTTCGCCCTCCACGGCAAGCTGTTCTTCCAGGAGCTGGACCTGCGGAGCTGGGTCGGCTCGGTCTATGGCGACGAGGTCTATCAGGCCTACATCGGCGCCGGACTGACCCCCGATACGTGGCGTGCGGTGCATCGCAAACTGGTCGGTATCAGCTTGGCCGGCGACCACGGCTGCTGGTATTACGACATGCACTGCTACTTCGCCGACCCGGCCATCATGGCGCAGATCAAGGACACCCGCGAGTTGGCGGAACGGCTCCGCGCCGCGCCGCGGGGGAGCTTCCGGCCCGACGTGATCCTGGTCCGGACCGGCAATCCGTCCCCGTACCACGGCCCACCGGCCAGCTCGGTCATCGGTGGCGAGTGGTTCCAGCGGATGGAGCTCACCACCAGCGGCGTCCCGTTCGCCACGCACCTCCTCGACGACGTGCTGGCCACCCCTTCGCTGCAGCAGGCGCGGGTCTACGTATTTGGGCAGAACGTCTTCCTCACCGACGCGCAGCGGGCCGGGATCGAGCGGTTGCTCAAGAGCGACGGCCGGACGCTGGTCTTCCTCCACGACACCGGCTATCTGGACGAGCGCGGGAAGTCGCTCGAGGCGCTCTCGAAGCTGGTCGGGATGACGGTCGGCACCGAGGAGAAGTACGCCCGGCTGACCGCCCTGATGGAGTCCGAGCCGGCGGCCTGGACGGCCGGGACCCGGCCGTTCTGCGGCCTCAGCGAGCTGCTCATGGCGGCCATGAACCTGACCGGGTCCAGCTCCTTCAGCGGCCGCTACCAGCCGTTCTGGATCGACGACCCACAGGCGACGGTGCTGGCCCGCTACGCCGAGGACGGCCGCGCCGCCATCGCGGTCAAGAAGCTGCCCACTTGGACCTCGGTCTACGTCGCCCCGCCCAATGGGCTGGGCGCCGGGCTGCTCAACAACCTGGCCCGGCAGGCCGGGGCCTACGTCTGCGGCGCGCCGGGGCCGCAGATCCGGATGAACGACCGGTTCGTCTCCATCCACGCCCTGCGCAGCCAGTCGTACGCCTTCCGCCTGCCGCCCGGCGCGCGCCGGCTGATCAGCGTCGATGGCGGCGCGCCGCTGCCCGGCCCGACGGTGACGCTCCCGCTGGAGGCGCAGTCCAGCACCTGGTACACCGTGGAGTAGGGCATGGCTCGACCGGTGGTGGTCGCCTTCGGTGACTCGGTGACGTTGGGCGCGCGGCCGGGCGTGGCCGAGGAAGCGACCTTCCGCGCCCGCGCGGCGGCGGCGCTGGCGCGTGCCGGCCGGCCGGTCACCATGATCAACGCCGGCGTCGGCGGGAGCAGCACCGCGCACGGCCTGGCGCGGATGGAGACCGACGTCCTGGCCCACCGGCCGGACGTGGTGGTGCTCATGTTCGGCCTCAACGACGCCTGCCTGATCGCCCCCGGCGGCGCGCTCCTCGACGGGCCGCGGCTGTCGGTGGCCGAGTACCGGGCGAACTTGGGCTCGATGCTCGACCGTCTGGAGGAAGTCGGCTGCCGCGCGCTGCTGTGTACCCCCAACCCGATGACGCCGAAGTACCCGTACGCGGCGGTGGGCGGGTACGCCGGCCGACCGATCAACGCCGTGCTCGAGGAGTTCGTGGCGGCCTGCCGCTCGCTGGCGGCCGAGCGCGGCGTGCCGCTGGTGGATGTCTACACGGCCTTCGTCGACACGCCCGGCGCGCTGGATCTCGTGGAGGATGGCTGCCATCCCTACGCGGCCGGCCACGCCCTGATCGCGGACCTGCTCGACAAGCCGCTGCGGCGGCTGGTGGACGAGAGCGGGCACCGGTGACCGATGCTGACCGCAGGTGCCTCGGGGTCCCGAGCAAGATAGGACACGCCCTATACGACCGATACGTCCCATACCGCGCGCTGGAGCGCCGGACCTGCCCCTAAAGCCGACCGCCGGGCTTGCGCCCGGCGGTCAAAGAGATCGTGCACCCGCCGTCGAAACGTCTGTCGTAGGCGTTACCGCCCTCGCCTGCTCCGGCTGGACGGTCGGCGGCACGCGATGCCTGTCCCTTATGGCTGCTGCCTTCCGGCCCTGACCAGGTTCGGGTAGCCACCGTTGCGCCGGGCCCGGCCATCAACACCGCGCCGGGCGGTCAGTCCCTACGTTCGACGCTCCTCGGGCGGGGATTCGACCCCGCTATAGCGGATTGCGGGTACAGGGCACCGCTAGTTCCCCGTCTAGCACGATCCTGGCGGAGGAGGTGGGATTCGAACCCACGGTGGGCTGTCGCCCACACGCGCTTTCCAAGCGCGCTCCTTAAGCCGCTCGGTCACTCCTCCACGGACCAACGCGCCGTGCGGCGCGGCGACCTTTCGGTCATACCCCCGGCGAGAATCGAACTCACGCCTCAGGTTCCGGAGACCTGCGCTCTATCCACTGAGCTACGGGGGCGAAAGCGGAGAGGGTGGGATTCGAACCCACGGAGCGGGGATACCGCTCACGGCTTTTCGAGAGCCGCACCTTAAACCACTCGGACACCTCTCCGAAAGCACCGCGATTCGAACCACCATCGCGGTCGGTCACCGGCATCCGGCCACCGCCGCGATGCCGCAGTTTGTCAAGGTCGCCAGGCGACTGCCCCTGCCGGGAATCGAACCTGGATCGGCCGCTTAGGAGGCGGCTACTCTATCCATTGAGCTACAGGGGCCGACCCAGACCGGTCCCCGGTCAAGGGCAACGCCCCGCCAGGCCTGTCCCGCGGCTCCGAGCCACACCCGGCGAAACGCCACGGAGAGGGCGGGATTCGAACCCGCGATACCTGTTTGGGGTATAACCGCTTAGCAGGCGGCTGCCTTAAGCCTCTCGGCCACCTCTCCAAGCCTCGCTTCCCAGCGAGCATCCGACTTATACCATAGCTCACCCGGTCCGACAAGACCCATAAAAGGGGACGGAGCCCTTTTCTTTGTCAACTAGGCGGCCTAATTGACAATAAAAAGGGCTCCGTCCCGGTTTAGGGTGTTGTTCTCGGGGACCAAGTCCGTGTCGTCGGTGGCGGGCAGGAGGCGGACGGCGGTGGCCTTGGTCGTTGGGAAGGTCACCGTCGCGGTCTTGGGCTGGAGGTCCAGCGGCGCCGGGATGGTCGGGAGAGGTTGCTTCGCGACCACCTTGCCCGCGGCGTCCAGGAGCTCGACCGTGGCGCCGGTCGCGGGGGCCAGGCCGAGGTTATGGACCGTCACCTGGAGCTGGCCGTCGACCACCTTCAGGTCTTCGGCGCTGAGCGCCAGGTCGGGCAGGGCCTTGGCCGCCGCCGGCGCGGCGCCGCCGGTGATCTCGACCACCAGCACCCGGTTCGGCTCGATCCGGAACGGCACCCGGCTGTGGCGGCGAAGCAGTTGCCGGGTCTTGGCCGCTTCCCGATCGATCAGATCGTCGCCGTTGTCGTCGTACCCGATCCGGATGTCGTAGTCACCGCGGCGCAGGCGCCAGACGCGCAGAGCCATGTCGCGCGGGGCATCAAAGAAGCCGTAAACCAGCGCCTTGAGCGAGGTCTCGTCGGCTTTGAGGACCAGCGCGGCGAAGTCCGTCCCGCCGTTCTCCCAGCTCACTGCCAGGCCGGGCACGTGGGTCTTGCCGGCCACGTCGCCGCCCAGGAACATGTGCCGCAGGAAGGTCCCGCCGGTGACGTGGACCCGGTCGGTGTACGGCTCGGCCTCGGTCACCAGGAACCGCGTCCGCTCCATCTCCCGGGCCATCTCCTCCAGGTACCGGACCAGCACCGTGCGGTCGCCGGTGGCCAGCGCGGCGCGGTACGGCGCGTCACTGCCGGCGCCCATCGGGCGCCAGGTCCCGTCGGCGCAATAGCGCTTGCCGGGCAGCGGCTCGGGCACTTGCGCCACCCGATCCAGGTACGCCTTGGCGTCGGCGATGGCCTTGGCCTCGTCGCCGATGATGCGCTGGACCATCGGCTTGAGCGCCGGGCCGGCGTCGAGGCCAAGGAACTCGGCGCCGATCAGCAGGCTGTTCATGACGTAGTGGCCGAAGCTGTAGTAGACGCTCCGGTCCCAGCGGTCGGTGTACGGGAACGGCTCGCTGGTGCTGTACTTGATGTCGCAGGGCAGCACCCCCACCGGCTTGCCCTTGGCGTCGCTCATCCCGGCCTCGGCCCAGCTTCGCGCGTACTCCGCGGTCCACTGGGTGGTCAACGGGTGGGCGTTGTACCAGGTCAGGTGGGTCGCGCCGACCATGGCCAGGGCGCAGTAGAGGTGATCGATGTCCTCCTTCGGCTTCGAGCCAACCATCTTGGTGTTGAACACGTAGCTCTTGAACTGCCGCCGGCCCTTCTCGTTGATCCCGGTCCAGAACGGGATGTGCCGACTCATGGCCATCATCCGCTCGACGTGGACCGGGTTGCCGAACTCGCAGACCATCATCTGCGGCAGGCTGCAGCTACTGTCCTCGGCGGCGTGCTCGACATCGGTCGCGACGATGTTGTAGCCGCTCCCGCCGCTCTGCACCCAGACCGCGTCGGCGATGGCGCGCTGGGCCCGGGCGATGGCCTCGTCGCCGGTGATCAGGTAGGCCAGCGGCCAGTTGCAGGAGTACTCGACATCGTCGTTGAGATCGCCCCCCAGCTCGCCGCTGGCGATCCACCGGTGGGCGATCCACCATTTGGCCACGTTGGTCCATTCGCGCTGCGCGTGGCGGCCCCAGACGGCCCAGTCCGGCGCGCCCGCCGGACCGGGCCGTTTCACCTCGACCAGCGGCAGCCGGTTGGCGATGGCGCAGAAGATGATGGTCCCGGCGGCGTTGTCGGGATCGAGTTCCAGCAGCCGCTCGACGTAGCGGTGCAACACCGAGCCCTGGTACCGTGTGGCGCCGTAGGGATGGGCCTCGGTCTCGCAGGTATACAGGCGTCGCGCCACCCGTTCCAGCAGCGGCGCGTACTCGGTGGCGGCCTCCTTCGGCGCGCAGGTGGCGACCCGCACCTGGCTGCGCTGAGCAGCCACGGTCAGCGGCTGGTCGGCGCGGAGATCGAGCCACAACGGCTCGCCGGCGCCGAGAATCCGGTCCGGCACGTCGAAGGCGACCTTGAGCGAGGTGGCGCCGCGGCGGATGGGGACGAACAGCCGGAACACGTCGGCGTCGGCGCGCGGCCGGCGCTTGTCGGCGTCGGACAGCCGGCGGTCCTTCAGCGTGGCCCACCAGTAATCCAGATCGAGTTCGGCGCACTCGCGCAGGGCGACTTCGAGCAGCGTGTCGCGTTCGGCCGCGGCCAGGGCCAGCTCGAGCGCCACGCCGCGCACGCCCACGGACTGATCGCCCAGTCGCGCAACCAGACTGGCCGGGTGTCCGTTGTCCAGCGCCAGCGGCTGCCCGCCGCCCGGTCCGCCGGCGACCACGAAGGCGCGGTCCTTGGTGTTCGGGTACCGCCCGGCGGCGTCGGCGCGCTCGGCTTCGGACAGCTCGCCGCCCAGCTTCAGCTCAACCGCCTGGCCGGGCAGCGCGACGCCGTCGACCACATCGAAGAGCTGAATCTCGTTGATGTCGGCGGTGCGCCGGTCGGCGCCGTGGAGGCGCAGCCGGACCTGGTCGGTCTTCTCCGCGCGCGGGATTCGGACGGAGTGAACGAAGGCCCCGTCGTCGGTCAGCTCGACCTGCCGCGGGCCGATGGTCAGCGACGCCTGGCCCACCGGCCGGAGCGGGTTCAGGGCGTGGATCAGCGCCCACGAGACGGGACTGGACCGGCCCAGCGATATGTCGAAATCACAGGTCGGCGGCCGCTCGGTGATACGCGGCGAGCGGCCGGTCCAGGCGGCGCTGGCGAGCACCCCGTCGATGGGCGAGAACCAGCCGGACGGGACGCGGTAGAGGGCGTACGAGACCACGTCGGCGCGGTCGGCGACGACCACGGTCTTGTTGTCCAGCGGCGGCACGTCGCCGATGGCCGGCCGGTCCTTGACCGGGATGTGCTTGATCCCCACGTCGTCGAAGTAGAACCAGTCCTCGCCTTGGAACTGGCCGATCATGGCCGCCCGAACCGTGGCCGTGCCGGGGGGCGAGGTGAAGGAGATCTCGAACGGCTGCCAGTGCGCGGCGTCGACGCCGTAGATGAACCCGCCGCCCTGGGTGATCTGCTTCCCGTCGGCGTCCCAGAACCACAGCTTGACCCGCGGCACTTCCTTGGTGTCGGCCTTCTCGGCGCGGCAGAAGCCGGTGATCAGGTACCACTCGCCGGCGGTGACGGCGATCGGCTGGGCGGCGTGGTCCTCGAACCGAACCCGCACGCAGACCTCGCCGGAGTGGGCCAGCTTGGCGTCCTTGATGGCCTTCCCGCCGCCGGAGAAGCTCCACTCGGCGGCGCGCCCCTCGCCGGTGAGGGTCTCGAATCCGGGATTGAGCAAAAGGTTGTCTTGCGCCCGGCCCGGCGCCAGCGCCACGGCGCAGGCCACGGCGACCCACCAGTGCTTCATCGCCAAACCCCTTCCGCGTTCCCCATCAAGCACGCGGCCGGCCTCGCCGAGGCCGGCCGCGGTAACGATCCCGGATGAGACTCAGATGCCACCGGCCCACTGGGTGGGGCGTTTCGCCTCATCGGTCAACGACTGCAGGTTGAACCACTTGCTGTGGCCGTCGAACAGGGTGATGTTCATCCCCCCGTTGTGCCGCGCGTCGCCACCGTCGACCGTCGCCCCACCGCCCGAGTTGTAGCGGATGTAGGAGCTGTAGCCGGCGCTGTCGCCGCCGATGATGGTCTCCGCCGGCGCGACCAGCGTGGCGATCGAGCGGTAGGCGTACATGTAGTTGGTCCCGAGCGCATCGGTCGACACACAGGTCGAGCGGTTGGTGCCGTACGACCCCTGCCAATGGGTCCCGCTGATGCGGAACTTGTTAGTGCTGGAGGGGCAGTCGTACATCTGCTGACTCTTGATGTACGGCCCGATCATCTCCATCCAGGTGCGCGGTGTGCCGGACTGCGCCGGGTTGGTGTACACCGCCGCCATCCGCTCGTCGTAGTCCTGCTCGTACGACAGCTCGGCCACGCCGATCTGCTTGAGGTTGGCCAGACACGACGACTGCCGCGCCTTTTCCCTGGCCTTGGCGAACACCGGAAACAGAATGGCCGCGAGAATCGCGATGATCGCGATCACGACCAGCAATTCGATGAGCGTGAAGCCCATCTTACGGTCGCGCATGAGGATTCTCCTAGACGATGCGTCTACCCTTGCCCGTGCGACCTCCCCTTCGGGAGCTGTGCCCGCCCACGCGGACGGTCCTGGAGAGGGTGTAGCGCATTCCGTGCCACGGTGTCAAGAGGATCGCCGGATTCGCGCCAAAAACCGGGGACGCTCGACCTATTTATTGGTCGGTTCAGGGGTTGCAGTAGCCTTCGGGGCGGCCGTAGGCGTGGACGATGCGGAGCCGCGGCGAGCGGGACAGACCGCCGGGGTTGCAGCCTGGCTCACCCTCCGGCACGGGCAGCTTGCGCTCGGCGAAGTAGCGCTGCCAGACCGCTTGGGTCTCGTCCGAGCCGGGCTCCTTGAAGGTCATCGGCGCCAGCTCGAACAAGCGGTGACCGTCCCCGTCGCGGTAGCACTCGTAGACCAGCTCGGAGCAATACCACTGGCCGTTGTCGATGCGGAACTCGTCGTCGTACGGCTCGCCCAGGTGCTCGCGCGCCCGAGCCACGGCGCGGGCCGCCCAGTCCGGCTGTCCGAGCCGCCCGACGAGGACCTTCGGCCGTCCGTCGGCGTCGTGGGAGCGGGCCAGGAACGCGGCCAGCGGCGTCTCGCGGACGTTGCCGCCAGCTTCGATCACCACCGGCCGCCCCTCACCGTCGAAGGCGACGATCCCGACGTGGGAGAACTCCGCGCCGTCGATCCCCTCGGTGACCTTCTCGATGGCGTCGCACAGCTCGCCGGAGTCCAGATCCTGGAAGAGCAGGTCGCCGGCGCGGAGAGCGAAGGCGTCCTCGGCCGGGCACGACACGGCCAGCACCAGCGCGCTGACCGCCACGCAGGCCAGGCTGACAGCCGCCGGTGCTTCACTCGCCGGCCGGGACCGGGCAGACAGGGTCAGCCTCGCGCTGGCCATCGTCTTCACTCCGTTCGTCGAAATCCCGCGCCGCCGTCGCCAGCGCCCGGGCCTCGCTGACCAGCCGCCGGCCCTCGCCCTGCCGCAGCCGTTGCAGCAGCGCGTAGTAGCGCGTGCCGAGCGGCAGCAGCGCCGCCCGGCCGGCCTTCACCGCCGCCTCGGCCCCGCGCTCGGTGTCCGCCACCAGCACCCGGTGCCGCGCCGACAGCGCCTGCCGCGCCTCGCTCAAGGCCGCCATCATCGCCGCCAGGTCCGCCTCGCCGGCCAGCGCCGCGCGAACCTCTTCGTCCGCCCGGCGCAGCGCCCGGGTCGCCTCCTCGCCGCGACCGGCCGCGGCCAGCCGCGCCGCCTCGGCCAGCGATTCCTTGACCGCGTTGGTCAGTAGCGCGTGCGCCTCGGCCAGGTCGCGCGCCGTCCGGCCCGTCGCCCGCTCCTGCTCGTACCGTCCCAGCCACACCGCCGCCGCCAACTCCGCCAACCGCGCCGGCGGGCCGACGGCGATCACCCGCCCGGCGCCGGGCGGCAGCCGCAGCTCGGCCGGGAAGGTCACCGGCTCCAGGGTGGCGGTGTCCAGCCCGGCCGCCGGCGCGTCCAACGCCACCGTCGCGGACGTCTCCTGCTCCGGGTCGTTGTTGCCGACCACCAGCAGCCGCAGGCCGGGCCGCTCCGGATCCTCGAAGGCGCCCAGTGAAACCGCCGGCAGCTCGCGCCGGAAGGCCGCCATGGTGCCGCACGCGACGCGCGCTCGCGGCTCGGCCGGCCGGCAGCGGGCGAGCACCGCGCCCAGCGGAACCAGTCGCGCGGCCTCGTCGGCCAGCGTGGTCCAGGTCTCGCCGGCGCCGCCGAACGGGTCGCTCAAGGTCTCGGGATGACTCGGCCGGTCCCAGTGCGGCGGGACGGCATGACAGTACCAGAGCACCCCGCGCGCGCCGCCGGCCAGGGCGCGCCAGGTCATCAGCCGAGCCTCGGCCGGGCGGGTCATCCTCATGCCCTTCGAGCTGTACGCCGGGAGCATCAGCCAGACCGGACCGCGGGCGTGGCGGCGGGCCAGCTCGACCCACTCCTGGACGCACCAGGGATCAGACCCGTCGCGGTACATCGGGTACCGGTCGGTGATCAACACCTGCTGGTACGGTCCCAGCCGGGCGATGGTCTCGGGCGTGTTCATCAACGGCAGCGCCGGCCGGAGCGGGTCGCACTCTTCGATGATGGCCTTGCCCCGGAGGAAGCCGGTGCACTGATCGAAGCGCGGCTCGTCGACCAGGTACCAGAACAGGAACCGGTCGTAGGCCGCCAGGCGCGCCGCCAGCTCGCGGAACTGGTCTCGCACGGCGGCTTCGTCGATGGTGGTGCGCGACGACCGGTTCCCGCCGCGGATGACGTGTGACTGGCCGCCAACAATCAGTACCCCCTCCTCCTGCGCCACGCGGATGGCGTCCTCCAGGTAGGGCGTGTGCGCGTCGGTGGCCAGGTCGAAGGCCAGGTTGCTCCCACGGTCGCGCAGGTCGCGCAGCCGCTCGCGCCAGACGAACTGCCACGGCACGCCGAACAGCTCGCCGACCCGGTGCGCCTCATTGCAGGCCATGGCCGGCCCGAACGGGAAGAACGCCTCGACCCGCTGCGCCGGGCGCGGGCGGTACCCGTCCAGGAAGGCCCGATCGTCGGCCAGCCGCCGCCGGATGGCGGCCAGCCCGGCCGCCAGGTCCGCCTGCCCGACGGGCTCGAGCCGGCACTCCTCGACGTACAGCCACGGCACCCGCTCGCCCGCGTCGCCGGTGGAAACGTACAGGAAGGCGGACTGATCGGATGGCACGAAGACCGGCAGCCGGAACTCGTGCCACCGCCCATCGGCCACCTCCGCGACGGGGATGACCACCGCCTCGACCACGGCCTTTCGCGCCATTCGGTCGTACAACCCGACCCGGCAGAGAGTCCCCGGAGTCTCGGCCGGGACGGGATCGACCCGCAGCCGAACCACCGCCTGGTAGGCCACCTTGGGCACCAGCAGCCCGGCGTCCCACGGCCACTGGATGAACCACGCCGAGCGCGGCTTCGCGGCACACCGCGCGACCCGCCCCGCGGCGGCGCTCGGATCGTCCACCAGATCGCTATGGACCCCCGGGAAGGACAGATCCAATTCCCCGCTGCCGGACCGATAGACCCCGGTCACGAAATCGACCTCACCCGGCGCGGCAGCTACCGACAGCACCGCCGCCATCACCGCGCCGATCCTCTGCGCCTGCCGAACCATGCTCTTGCCCTTCCCGCCCGCCTTCTTTGCCTCACCGGCCCCCCACTCCTGCGCCCGACAAGACCAGGGACGCAAGGGACGCAAGCGACGCAAGGGACGGCGGGCTACGCCAAACAAGACACCTATGGACGCCGCCCTATCTCTTGCCCGCCGCTGCCGAATTCCGGCCGCGGTTTCTGGGTCCCGTCCGTCCCTTCGGTCGCTGGCCTCGCCCGAAACCAGCCGTGCCCGATCACACCGTGCCCCGTTTCCGGCTATACTCGTGGGGTGCTCGCGTGGGAGTTCGACATGACCTGGTGCCTGTCGCTGGCCTTGACCCTCGCCGCGCCCGTGCCGGTGGTGTTGGGCGACTACGACTCCGAGCTGCGGCAGGGCGACCACGTCGACGGCCCGCTGATGCTCCAGCGATTGAAAGACCTGGGCGCCGACACCTACATGTGGCTGATGTGGCACAGCGCCTTCGACTGGGACGATCTCAAGGCGTTCCTGCCCGCCGCGGCCGAGGCCGGGATCACTCTCTGGGCCTACCTGGTGCCGCACTCCGAGACCGCCTTCCAGGATCCCAGGTGGCCCTACTCCGAGCCGTTCAAGCTGGACTACGTCCGTTGGGCCGAGGAGATCGGCAAGCTGTCGCTGCGGTACCCCAACCTGGTCGGCTACGTGATCGACGACTTCTGGGGCAACTTCAGCAAGGATCGGTTCTCGCCCGAGTACGTGGCCAAGATGGTCGCCGCCGGGAAGGGGGTCAACCCGAAGCTGAAGTTCTACCCGCTGATGTACTACCAGCAGTTCGACGCCCGCTTCGCCGACGAGCTGGCGCCGCTGATCGACGGCGCGGTGGCCGCCTATCCCCGCGGACCCGACGAGATTCGGCACGCCCTGGACGTGCTCAACGACCGGTTCCGCATCCCGGACCGGGCCGACATCGTCTTCCCCAGGAGCACGCCCTCGCGGCCGGCTGACCACGGGTACCTGGCGCAGACCGCCAAGGTGCTCGACGCCGACACGGCGAGCCTGACCTTCACCTTCGAGGATACCTACGACGGCCCGACCAAGGGGTACCACGTTCTGGAAGTCCGGGTGGACGACAAGCTGGTCTGGGAGTCGGACGCCGGCGGGGAGGAGAAGGGCGAGGCCACGGTCCCGCTGGCCGACGCGGTGCGCGGCAAGACGGAGGTCACCCTCCGGCTCGGCGTGACGGACCGCAAGGGCGTGGCCGAGTTCGGCCTGGCGGCGTCCTTCGCCGGGCTGAAGGCGACCGGGCTGGCGCTGGCCGCGCCCGCGCTGACCGATGAGCGCTGGCGGGAGGAGACCCGCGGAGCGTTCACCATCAAACGCTTCCCGGCGCGCAGCGGGCAAGACCGGTTCCACCTCCCGTTGATCGTCATGACCGCCGGCAGCCCCGGCGAGTTCAAGCACCGCCACCGGACCCCCGGCACGCCCGAAGCGGTGGCGAAGCAGGTGGCCATGGCCCTGGAGTTCGCCCGCCGCGGCGAGATCGAGGGCGTGGTTACCTACTGCCTGGACAAGCGGCCCGGCAACCCCCACCTGGACGCCGTCGCCGCCGAATTCCGCCGCTTTCGCGAGACCGCAAAAACCGGGGACGCTCGACCTATTTCCGGGCCGGCCGAGTGAGAAACAGGTCGAGCGTCCCCGGTTTCTCAAGACGCTGAAAATAGGTCGAGCGTCCCCGGTTGTTCGGAGGCAAGGTGATGACTTCACGCGATGAGTTGCTGGCCATGGCCCGGGCCATGGAGGAGCGGTTCGGCCCGTTGTGCCCGTTGCTGACCAGCGACGAGCCGGCGGACTGGCCGGCTCGGGCCGAGGCGATCCGCGGCCGGCTGCTGGAGTACATGGGCCCGTTCCCGGACTACGTGGAGCCGGTCGCCGCCGAGGTGGGCGAGGCGGTGGCCGAGGACGGGTACACACGGCGCAAGGTCTGGTACACCACCGAGCCGGGCGAGGCGGTGCCGGCCTGGCTGCTGGTGCCCGACGGCGACGGCCCGTTTCCCGCCATCATGGCCCTGCACCCGACCCACGCGGCGGGCAAGGACGTGGCCGCTGGGCTGGACGGGAACGAGCACCGGCACTACGGCAAGGAGCTGGCGCAACGCGGGTACGTGGTCCTGGCGCCCGACGTGATCACCGCCGGCGAGCGGCTGCAGGAAGGCTGGGAGCCGTACGTGACCGAGCCCTTCGACCGCGCCCGGCCGGACTGGTCGGCGATGGGCAAGATGGTCTGGGACCACCGCCGCGGGATCGACTACCTGGCCACGCTGGAGTGTGTGGACATCGCCCGGGTCGGCGCCATCGGCCACTCGCTGGGCGCCTACAACGCGTTCTTCCTGGGCATCTTCGACCAGCGGGTGGGCGCGGTGGTCGAGAGCTGCGGGTACACCACCATGGCGGCCGATCCGAATACCGAGCGCTGGGCCCGCGACCACTGGTTCGTCCACCTTCCCAAGCTGCGGCCGTACGTCATGAATGACCGGACCGACCCGGCGCCGTTCGAGTGGCACGAGGCCCTGGCGCTGCTGGCGCCCCGGCCGTTCTTCCAGTACGCGGGCCTGTCGGACTCCTGCTTCCCAAACACCGAGTCCCTGGCCCAGGTCCACCTGGCCCTGGAGCCGGTCTACGCGCTGTTGGGCGGCTCCGGGCGGGTCTCCTCGCTGCTGGAGCCCGGTCCCCACGACTTCCCCGACCCGGCCCGCGCCGAGGCGTATGCGTTCTTCGACCGCTGGCTCAAGCAGGCATAGTAGGGTGCGGCTCCGTTGCCCGCCCGGAGGTCAGGGCCTTGGCACGCCGAGTTGGTCGCAGATGGCTCGGGCGGTCGATTCCTTGATCTCGATATGGCGCGGGATGGCCGCGGACCTGCCGTTGCTCGGATTGCGCATGATGCTGTGCGCCGATCCTTCCCGAATGAGAACGACCCCTTCACGCTCGAGATGGCGAACCAGTGCGCGGCGCTTCATGACCGCCCTTCCCACCCACGCGATCCGTTTCGCGCCAGGGCGCCTTGTCAGGCACCGATGCCGAGCCTCAAGCCGGTCCTGGCGCGGCCACCTGTACCCGTACCGTTTCCCAAGTGGCATCCACTGGGGCGCGCTCGGCGGCCTGTTCGCGGTAGGATTCGAGGAGCAGCGCGACCGCGTCGGCAATCATCTCGCGGGCCTCGTCGATGGTGCGGCCCTGGCTGATGGCGCCCGGCAGTTCGGGCACGGTCGCGAGATACCAACCGTCCTCGATGGGCTGGTAGACCACCGTGTATTCGCGTTCCATGGCAGGCTCCCACGGACCATTATACCCCGCCGGACGCGCCGGGCTCAGTCCGCCGGCTGGGGCTCCGGCTCGCGCCAGACGCCGTCTTCCTTGAGGAGGTTGATCAGCTCGGCCACGCCGCGGTCTTGGGGGATGCCGGTCTTGACTTCGTCGCGGCCGCGGTAGAGGGAGATCTTGCCGCCGCCCTTGCCGACGTAACCGTAGTCGGCGTCGGCCATCTCGCCGGGGCCGTTGACGATGCAGCCCATGACCGCGATGTCCACCCCGACCAGGTGCCGGGTGGCGTTGCGGACCTTGTCCAGCACCTCGGTGATCTCGAATTTGGTCCGCCCGCAGCTCGGGCAGGCGATGTACTCGACCATCGTCTTGCGCAGCCCGACCGCCTGGAGGATGTTGTAGCAGACCGGGATCTCGTGGATCGGGTCCTCGGTCAGCGAAACCCGGATGGTGTCGCCGAGGCCCTCGGCCAACAGCGTGCCGATGCCGACGGTGGACTTGATCCGCCCGTACTCCCCGTCGCCGGCCTCGGTCACGCCGAGGTGCAGCGGGTAGTCCATCCCTTCGTCGTCCATCCGCTTGGCCATCAGCCGGTTGGCCGCGATCATGATGGGCACGCGCGAGGCCTTGAGCGAGATGACCAGGTTGCGGTAGTCGTGCCGCTCGCAGATACGCAGGTACTCGATGGCCGATTCGACCATGCCCTGCGGCGTGTCGCCCCAGGTGACCAGCATCCGCTCGGACAGCGAGCCGTGATTGACGCCGATGCGCATGGCGATGTCGCGGGCGCGGCAGGCCTCGATCACCGGGAGGAGCTGCTCCTCGATGGCCTCCCGCTCGGCCTGATGTTCGGCCGCGGTGTACTCGACCTCGTCGCCGCGGGGCTTGCGGAAGACGAACAGGCCGGGGTTGATGCGGACCTTGTCGACGTGCTGGGCAACTTCGACGGCGATGTCGCTGCCCTGGTGGTGGACATCGGCCACCAGCGGGACGGCCAGCCCCAGCTCGCCCAGCCGCTGGCGGATGGTGCCGATGGCCTTGGCCTCGGCCAGGTTCGGGGCGGTGACCCGGACGATTTCGCACCCGGCCCGCCACAGGTTGACGATCTGGTTGACGCAGGCTTCGACGTCGCTGGTATAGGCGGTGGTCATCGACTGGACGACGATGGGCTGGTCGCCACCGATGGTCACGGAGCCGACACGGACCTCGCGGGTCCGGCGTCGAGCGGAGAAGATATCCATATGGAGGTTCCCGTTTCAGGCTGACTGAGACGGCCTCATTCTATGCCACGGCCCGGTAAGGGACAAGTGAAGCGGTCACGGCGGCCGGCACTTCGTCGGCCGAGACGAGGCGGGGGAGGGCCGGCTCGCCCGTGACGAGGCGCAAGATCATCCCTTGAGGGAGGGGAGTTGATGATGTGAGACTTGGTGCCCGGCTGGCTTATGGCGGAGGGCGTGAGCTCCGGCGCCGCGGACCGCCGGGCGTGGTCTCAAGGAGACCGGCGGTCCGGCGGGAATCGGCACAGCCATCGCTGAGGTACCCGTCCGTGAAGATGTTGATCGTGGCCGATGCCCATGCCAACTGGCCCGCGCTGCGGGCGGTGGCGGAGCAGGAGCGGGAGGCCGACGCCGTGGTCTCGCTGGGCGACCTGGTGATCAATGGCCCGCTGCCCGCCGAGGTGGTCGAGTGGACCCGCCGCCGGGCCACTTGGAGCGTGATCGGCAACCATGACCAGAAGGTGCTGGCCGCGCTCGACGGCGCCGCCGATGACCGGGTCACCCGGGCCCGCGTGCTGGCGGTCCAGCACGGCCGGCGCCTGAGTCGCAAGCAGCTCCGCTACCTGCGCGCACTGCCCGACCTGGTCCGGTTCGAGTTCGGCGGGGCCACCTTCACCGCCGTCCACGGCAGCGTCACCAGCCGGACCACCGGCTCGCTCAAACCCGAGACCACCCCGTTGGTGATCCGCGCGGAGCTGGACCAGGCGCGGACCGACTACCTGCTCGCCGGCCACACTCACCTGCCGGTGGTGCGCACCTACGCCGGCCGGACACTGCTCAATCCGGGCGCCGTCGGCCAGCCGCGCGACGGTGACCCGCGGGCGCAGTACGCCGTCTGGGAGGACGGCGGAATCGAGCTGCGGCGGGCCGCCTACGACATCGAGGAGACGGTCGCCGCGATGCTCGCCTCGAACTGTCCCCCGGAGTACCTGCCGGCCCTCATCCGCGGCTGGCGGGAGGGGATCAATCCGTCCGCCATCGAGCCGGACTGAGGACGCCCTCAGATCTCGAAGAACTCCTGGGTGAAGATCACCGCCGCCAGGTAGGGCGGGGCGATGGCCGAGTCCTCCAGGCCGAGGCGCTCGGCACAGGTGGCGACCTGGTCCCATTGACCCCGCTCGTAGGCGATCACCGAGCCGAGCACGTCGGCGAACCGGCCCTCGCCCTTGGTCAGGGCCAGGGCGGTGTCGTCCGGCACCGGCATGGTTTCGAGGATCTCCTGCAGCGGCCGGTCGATGATTGCGTCGAGGAGGCTGAACAACCCGGTCAGGAACAGGTCGCCGCGCCGCTCTCCAAGCCCGACCAGATCGGCCAGCCGCTCGCAGAACGCGGCTCGGACGCAGGACTGGACCAGCAGTTCGCGCGGCTTGTCCTCGCCCAGTCCGGCCAGGCAGAGCAGCGACACCCACTTGCGGAACTCGCGTTCGCCCAGCGCCACGATGGCCTGCTTGATGTGCTCGATCCGCCGTTTCCAGGCGAACGCCGCGGAGTTGACGTAGCGCAGCAGCTTGTACGACATCGAGACGTCGCCGCGCACGATCTCCTCGAGCGCCTCGTAGTCCAGCTCCGGCTCCTGCGCCTGCCGCAGGATACGCAGGTAGTTCAGCTTGAAGCCGGGGATCTGCCGGCCCTCGATCAGCACCGGCCGGCTGAAGAAGTAGCCCTGGAAGTATTGGTAACCCCACTCGATGGCCTGGCGATACGACTCCTCGGTCTCGATCTTCTCGGCCAGGAGGTGTACGCCACTGTGACGCAACTGCTCGGGGAGCGTGCGGGTGCCGTGCTCGCCGGCGCCGATGATATCGACCTTGACGATGTCCGCCAGGTCGATCAGCGGCCGGTACTTGTCCTCCATCAGCGCGAAGTCGTCGAGGGCGATGGAGTAGCCGGCCCGCTTCAGCTCGCGGCAGACCTTGATCACCTCCTGGTCCGGCTCGACGTTCTCCAGCACTTCGATCACCGCCAGGTGGGGCGGCAGCACGCTGGCGTAGTCGCTCAGCAGCATGTCGCGGGTGAAGTTGATGAAGGCCGGCCGGGCGCCGGTCAGCGCGTCGATGCCGATGTTCGAGAAGGCGTTGAGGATGACCCGCGCGGTGGCCTGATTCGGGTCCGGCGAGTCGAAAGCGCGGGTCCGGCCGGAGCGGTAGAGCAACTCGTAGGCGCGGACCACGCGCGAGGAATCGAAGATCGGCTGGCGCGCGACGAAAACCGAGGGGTCGCTGCCCTCGCCACCAGCCTGCGCGCCGGCCGAAGGTGCCGGTCCGCGCCCTTGCCCGCTGTCCGACATATCCTTCCGTCCCGATCTGCCCGAAACCGGTTGCCGGTCATCGGCGCCGCGCGCGGCCGCGCGGCCTGCCCAGTGTCGTTGACCCCGGGCGGCACGTCAATGGTCAAGACGGGCCAAGCCCCAGAATCGGCGCCAGCTCGGCCACCTGGTCCACCACCGCCACCGCGCCGGCCCACTCCTCGGGGTGGCCGTAGCCGTACCGACAAGCGATGAACGGCAAACCATGGTCCTCGGCCGCCAGCCGGTCGCTCAGCCGGTCGCCGACGAACACCGCCGACCGTCCCGGCTCCGCCGCCAGCGCCCGGGCGACCATGTCCGCCTTCGAGCCGATCCCCGGCAGCTCGGCGTGGTAGAAGTGCCGGAACCAGCGGTCCAGCCCGTCCGCCTCGCGGTGCACCCGCTGGTACCGCGCGCTGCTGTTGCTGGCCAGCGCCAGCACCCGCCCGTCGGCGACCAGCGCGTCGAGCAGCTCGACCGCGCCGTCGTACAAACAGCCGACGCCCAGCTCGCGGATCCGCTCCTCCATGGCGTCCAGAGTGAAGCGGTGCATCTCCTCCCACCGGTGGCGGACCCCCTCGGGCAGCAGTGGCGGGTAGGTCTCCCGCGACGGATACCCCAACGTCGCCAACAAGGTCGCCTCGTCCGGCTCGGCGACAGCCACCCCGACGGCCTCACCGAACCGCCGCAGCCCGATCCGAATGGCTTCCGGCGTATAGCTCTCAGCCCGGCACAAGACACCGTCGAAGTCGAACAGGACCAGAGAAACGGTGTCAGACACCGTTTCTGGCCGTGGCTGGCTCATGCTCACTTCTGCTTCACCCGCACCACCGCTCGCCCTTACCGCCAGAAACTGCCCAAATCCTGCCCCAATCCCACTCATCCACGAACGGACTCGGGGGGTCTGGGTTCAGAATCGGGGGGTCTGGGTTCAGAATCGGGGGGTCTGAGATCACCTCCATCCCACGCTATCCAGCTCCTGGAGCGGAGTTGCGTGCAGTCCAATACCCATTCTTCACCGTTTTCTCCGCGCGGCTCTCGAAACCGGGGGCGAACCGGGGGCGAACCGCGCACTTCCATCAAGAAAGGGCCTCGGCGAGGGGCAATGGATACTGCATTTCTGTTGCAAGGCCGGGCGCGTGGTGCCGCGCCGCGTCCCCCTTGCAGTCCGACGGCGAGGGGAACTCGCGGCGGAAGACGCTAGGACAGGTAGCCGATGCGTCCCGGTCTTCCTGGGCGCCTGGTGGCCGAGGCGTGGGGCGGCCGACCGCTGAATGCCGACCGCCGTCCGTCACGGGGAGTATCATGGGGGCGGGTAACCGTTCCGTGAGCATCGATCTGACCATCATCGGCGGGGGGCTGGCCGGGTGTGAGGCGGCCTGGCAGGCGGCCGAGCGCGGGCTGCGTGTGCGGCTGTGCGAGATGCGGCCGGTCAGGGAGACCGGCGTGCATCGCACCGACCGCCTGGCCGAGCTGGTCTGCAGCGGGTCACTCAAGTCCCGGGTGATCACCACCGCGTCGGGCTTGCTCAATGCCGAGCTGGAGCAACTCGGCTCGCTGATCCTGCGCTGCGGAATGGAGAGCGCCATCCCCGGCGGGCAGGCGTTGGCCGTCGATCGCGACGAGTTCGCGGCGCGGGTGACCGAAGCCATCGGCGGGCACGAGCGGATCGAGCTGTGCCGCGAGGAAGTCACGGCCGTGCCGCGCGAGCGGCTGGTGATCGTCGCCAGCGGGCCGCTCACCTCGGCGGCGCTGGTCGAGGATCTGAAGGCCCTTACCGGCCGCGAGCACCTGGCCTTCTACGACGCCATCGCCCCGACCATCGTCACCGACAGCATCGACCAGAACGCGGTCTTCCGCGCCTCGCGCTACGACCGGGGCGGCGCCGACTACCTCAACTGCCCCATGTCGGCCGAGCAGTACGCCGCGTTCCACGCGGCGCTGGTGGCCGCCGAGCGGTTCACGCCCAAGCACCCGGACGACACGGTCTACTTCGAGAGCTGCCTGCCCATCGAGATCATCGCCGAGCGGGGGTACCAGGCGCCGCTGTACGGGCCGATGAAGCCGGTCGGGCTGACCGATCCGGCCACCGGCCGCAAGCCGTTCGCGGTGGTGCAGTTGCGCCAGGAGAACCGGGCCGCCACGCTCTACTCGATGGTCGGCTTCCAGACGCAGCTCAAGCGGGGAGAGCAGCAGCGGGTGTTCCGGATGATCCCCGGTCTGGAGCAGGCCGAGTTCGCCCGCTACGGGCAGGTCCACCGCAACACCTTCCTCGACTCGCCCGAGCTGCTCCACCCGACGCTGCAGATGCGCGAGCACCCGCAGATCCTCATGACCGGGCAGTTGATCGGGGTCGAAGGGTACATGGAGAGCGCGGCGTCGGGGCTGCTGGCCGGGCTCAACGCGGCGCGGCTGGCTGCCGGGCTGGAGCCGGGCGTGCCGCCCGAGACGACCATGTCAGGCGCCCTGGTGCGCTACGTGGCCGACCCGTGGGTCAAGTCGTTCCAGCCGATGAACGCCAACTTCGGACTCCTCGGGCACCTCGACATCCGCGACAAGGATCAGCGCAAGCAGGCCTACGCCCAACGCGCGTTGAATGATCTGGGAGTCTGGGCCGCGACGCTGGCGGCGACCGCCGGCTAGCCTCACCGGCCCGACGGAGACGCTCATGTCGACCTCGCTCGCGCGCCTGCCCCTGATCGTCGTCCTGACCCTGCCGCTGGCCGCGGCGGAGTTGCCGGAGTTGACGCAGCCGGCCACGCCTGTGCCGCTGCCGCTGACCGTCGAGGCCGGGCAGCGGACCACGGTCAAGGTCAAGATCCCCTCCGCGGGCGGGCTGGTGCCGGTGCTCGCCTGCCGGGCGCGGTGCGACATGCCCGGCGCGGGCGGGTGCAACTTTGTGCTGCGCCTGGCCATCGACGGCCGGCCCCTCGCCGAGAGCCGCGTCCGGCCGCGGCTGCTCAACAAGCCGCCGAACCTCGACCCGCCGAACACCCAGTTCCATTTCACCTGGTACTCGTCGGTCCACCAGGCCTGGATGACCATGTTCGGCGATCGGTTCGACCGCAACTGGGGCGGCAGCGGGCAGGACTGTGAGTACGTCCTGGACCTGAGCGGGCTGGTGGTTCCGGGCCGGGAGCACGAGCTGACCATCGAGCACGCCATGCCAACTCTCCCGGCGGCGGTCAAGCGCGAGCGGGCGCCGCTGTACCTCGACGCGCTGGCCATCGGGTTGATGGACCCGGCCGAGGTGGCTCGGCTGCGCGCCGCGGCGTTGGCCGGGCGTCAGCTCCGCGCCTGCCCCGTGGCGGCGGCGGTGCCCGCCGGCGAGACGCCCGGCCCGCGGCCGTACGAAGTGGTTTGGTCGGGCGTCAAGGCGCCGCCGGCGCAGGTGACCTTCGACGACCTGACCGGCTGGCGCCTGAGCGCGGTCGGCGACGCCGACCTCCGGCTCGACGCCTCGGTCGCCCGGCCGCTGTGGCGGGAGCGCAATGCCCGGTTCACCTACGAGGGTGGTCAGGAGGACACCCGCGCGCTGCTGGAGCCGGCCGAGCCCATCGAGATCGAGGGCCGGTTCGACGCGGTCAACCTGTGGATGTATGGTGCGCTGAAGCGGCAGGTCGACCGCCCGGTGCAGCTCACCGCACTGCTGGCCGACGCCGGCGGGATGGACTACGAGGTCGACCTCGGCCCGGTGATGGCCACCTACTGGTCGCTGCAGCACGGCGTGCTGAACAGCGCCGCCCTGGCCACGGCGAAGTGGCCGATGCGCCTGGTCGGACTGGAGATCGCCAACTGCAAGGTCGAGGGCAAGCGCGAGATCTGGCTCGACAGCCTGCACTTCTACCAGCAGAACCGCCGGCCCGAGAAACGATTCCGGCGACCCGACCAGCCGGTCTTCCCGGTCGGTGACGGCGGCCTGCAGCCGCCGGCGCCGAAGGGCGTCAAGGTCGCGGTGGCCAGGCAGGGATCCGGGGCCAAGCTGGTCTCGACGGCGGCCGACGGGGCGGTCGAGTTCACCGTCGATCCGGCGGCCGGCTGTCTCCATGGGATTACCGCGCGGGTCGCCGGCGCGACGTTCCGGCCGCTGGCCGGCGGCGCCATCACCTTCGAGTCGGACGGCGGCGCGAGCAAGCTGACCGGGAGCCAGGTCGGCGGCGACCGGCTGACCGCGAGCTGGGCCGATGCGGCCGGGCGGCGATGGTCGGCGGACTACCGGGTCAGCGGCCGGACGCTGGTGATCGATCTGCGCTGCCCGGGCGGGCAGGCGACCGGGGTCGACTGCGGCGGGGTCGAGGGTCTGCCCGACGCGCGCGGGGTGCTGGTGCCCTACCTGCTGTTCGGCCGGCAGCGGCCCGGCGGCCGGATCGCCTGCGGCGGCGGGGTGTTCGTCTCGCTCATCCCGGACGTCTACCACTCCGACTTCAGTTCGGTCGACACCGCCGTCGAGCCGGACCGCGAGGGCCGTTTGGAGCTGCTCGGCGGCATCGTCTACAATCGGCTCAGCGACGGCCGGCGCAACGATCTGCGCGAGCGGCTGCTGGTGACCGTTTCCCCGGCCTTCGACCAGGTCCTGCCGAACATCCCCAACCCGCCGTCGCCCAACCGCGCCGCACTGGCGCCGTACATGTTCCTCATGGGCAGCGAGGCGCCGGGGCTGTACCGGACGATGAAGGACTACGGGATCGACCACGTCATCGCCAACGACTTCGCCAAGTTCTTCGTCCAGGACTTCGCCGAGGGCTTCGCCGGGCGCTGGCGGCCGGTCGAGCCGATGACCATTGAGCAGATTCAGGCTTACCGCCGGGAGCTCAAGCAGCTCGGGTACAAGTTCGGGATGTACCAGGACACGCGCGAGTTCTTCCCGCTCAACGAGTGGTGGGACGAGAACAAGGTCTGCCTGACCGGCGACGGCGACCTGCTCGACGCCTGGTACGGCAACTTCCATACCAAGCCGGCGCACATGTCCGAGCTGATGCGCAACTGCGGTCAGAAGGTGGCCAAGCTGTTCGGGCCCGAATGCGTCTACCTCGACGTGCACACCAACCTGGGCCCCTACGCGGTGGATTACGAAGCCGGAGTCGAACTGGCCGGGATGGGCCGGGGCACCATCCTGGGCAACGGCGACGCCTGTGTCGAGGCGCGGAAGTGGTACGGCTCGACCATCAGCGAGGGCATCTTCCGCTGGCTGTACGCCGGGCTGACCGACATGGACTACGCGCAGATCACCGTCACCGCCGACAGGGCCAATCTGCCGTTCCTGCCCGACTTCGATCTGCTCCGCCTCCACCCGCTGCAGATCGGCACGCTGATGGGCTACGGGCCGACCAACTACCTGACCGACGAGGAGCTGAAGGACCTCAACACCGGCAGCGGCGCGGCGGCGCCGGCGGCCTTCTACAAGCTGGTCTCGGCTTCGCTGGCCTACGGCCACGCGGTCATGCTCGGCTACGGCTACATCCCGCCGCTGCAGCGCACCATCCAGTACTACGCCTTGATGCAGGCGCCCCAGCGCGAGTACTTGACCGACACCGTGACCGACCTCGCCTACTACGACGGCAACCAGTTCCTGACGACCAGCGAGGCACTGCGGCGCAACGTCACCGAGCAGCGGCGCCTGCGGGTCAGGTACGCCCGCGGGCTGACCATGTACCTCAACCACCACGCCACCGAGCCGTGGACGGTCCGCCATGGCGGTCAGGAGTGGAAGCTGCCACCTTACGGGTGGCTGATCGACAAGCCGGGCGAACTGCTGGCCTACAGCGCCGAACTGGACGGGGTGCGGGTGGACTTCGTCCAGTGCCTGGACTACGTCTACCTGAACAGCGCCGCCGCGCCGCGCCGGGCCGGGCCGCTCGAGGTCCACGGCGCCGCCTGGCTGAAGCGGGATGGCGCCGCCTGGCGGCTGATCCCCTGCGGGCACCTGGGCAGTTGGAAGATCACCCGGACGCCCGAGTGGTCGAAGCTGAATATCGACTACGAGCTGGGCGCGCCGACCGCCGACCGCGGCTGCCCTCACCTGGCCGTCCACCCGTCCGCCCTGCCCGACGGCCCGACCAAGGTCCAGGCGCTCGACCCGCAGGGCCAGCCGGTGGCCGCCGAGACGACCGAGGCCGACGGCTGGCTCCGCCTCAAGGCGACGGCGGGGATCAAGGAGTACCGGTTGAGCCGGTAACGATGATCGGCGGACTCTGGAACCGTCCAGCCGGCCGGTGCGTTTTGCGTTATAACGCGGGTGTTATATGCCGCCGCGAGCGATCCGGATTCTGTTCGAGGTTGAAGCGGAGCTGAGGCGGTTGCCGGACCGGGAGGTGAAGGCGCTGCACAACGCCATCGAGAAGCTGTCGGTGCTGGGCGAGGAACTGCCCTATCCACACAGCAGTGCCGTGAAGGTTGCGACCTCGTCGTTGCGCGAGTTGCGCCCGCGGAGCGGGGACAGCCGGTGGCGCGCGCTCTACCGCCGGGTCGGGGACGAGATGGTGATCGCGGCGATTGGACCGGACGCACAGGCAGATGCGCGCGGGTTTGGGCGAGCCGTAAGGTTGGCCACGGAGAGACTGGCGGCGTGGGAGGCAAGGCATTGAATGGATCACGGACCTGGCAGGAAGTCCTGGACGACTATCTGGAGGATTCCAAGGTCCGCCGGGACTGGGAGCGCACCGAAGTCGCTCGGACGATCGCCATCTGGCTGTGTCGCTACCGTGCCGACCACGGGTTGACCCAGGCCGAACTGGCCGCCAAGGCCGGCATGAAGCAGTCCGCCATCGCCCGACTGGAAGCCGGCGAAACCACGCCGGCGCTGGTCACGGTGCAACGGCTGGCCAAGGCGTTAGGAGTGGATCTTGTGCTGAGAGTGAGCGCCGATCCGCAGGCCGGGCCCGCCATCGTCATCTCCGAAGCCGCCTGACGTTCAGGGAGGATCGTCGCGGCCCGTGGCACACTCCCCGCCGGGGAGCGCCGGGAGAGCGCGATGATCGACTTCCACGTCCATTTCGGGACCATGCACCGCGAACAGTATCCGGCCAGCCCGCCGTTGACGGTCCACCAGCTCATCGATCACATGGACCGCGAGGGCATCGACCTCAGCGTGCTGCTGGCCCTGGAGAGCCCGGAGGGGAGCTGGGGCTATCTGCTCAACGAGGAGATCGTCGCGGCGCGGGACATGTATCCCGAACGGCTGATCGCCTTCATGTGCGCCGACCCGCGCTACCCCCGCGCGCCGCAGTTGATCGACCACTTCGTCACCCGCCTGGGCTGCCGGGGCTTCGGCGAGCACGTCTGCGGCCTGGCCTTCGACGATCCGCTCAACAAGGCGATCTACGCCAAGTGCGACGAGCACGGGCTGCCGCTGGTGTTCGAGCAGAACGTCCATTTCCTGACCGACGAGATCGGTCTGCCCCGGCTGGAAAAGTGCCTGCGCGAGTTCCCCAACATCAAGTGGGTGGGCCACGGCCCGGGCTGGTGGGCCTCCATCTCCGGCGACTACGACGGGCAGGGCGGGTATCCGGCCGGTCCCATTGCCCCCGGCGGCGCGGTGGACCGGCTGATGAGCGACTACGACAACCTCTACGCCGATCTCTCGGCCGGCTCCGGCCACAACGCCATGACCCGCGATCCCGATTACGCCGACGGCTTCCTGCGCAGGCACTGGCAGAAGCTCTTGTTCGGCAGCGACTACCTGGCGCCGAACGAGAACATGCCCAACTTTCAATGGTTCCGCGACCTGGATCTGCCGCCGGAGATGAAGCAAGCCATCGGCGACGGCAACGCGCGACGGCTGCTGGGGCTGCCGGCCAAGGAGGAGTGAGGCACGCCGGTGGCGGACCTGTGCCGCTCCTCACCTGCCGCCGTCCTCCCTGGCGTCCCTTCGGTCCCTGGCGTCCCTTCGTGCCCTTGTCCCCTCCCCGCCCCCGCCGCGTCTTGACGGAATCCTGACATCCCCGGCCGTCGCCGTGACGGTTCCTTGACCTGCGCTGGTCCATCCTGACCCCGTTGCCCCCGGTGGGCTGTGGAGTGGCCGGTGGACGCGTTCTACTTGGCCGTGGTCGTGGCGTTCTTCGTGCTCGGCGGCGCCTTCGTGCGCTGGGCCGACCCGCTCTAGGAGGTGGTCATGGGTTGGGACACCTGGCTGGCCGGCCTGGCCACCCTCGCGCTCGGCGTGTACCTGCTCCTGGCCTTGCTGCGGCCGGAGCGGTTCTGATGGGAGGCCGGCCATGACCCTCGGCGGATGGGCGCAGATCGCGCTGTACGTGGCGCTGCTGCTGCTCGTGACTCAGCCGTTCGGCCGCTATCTGGCCCGCGTCTTCGAGGGCGAGCGGACCTGGCTGACCCCGGTCCTCGGCCCGGTCGAACGCCGGCTCTACCGCCTGATCGGCGTCGACCCCGGGCAGGACATGCCGTGGGGCGTCTACGCGGTGGCGGTGCTGGCCTTCTCGGCGGTGTCGCTGATCTTCTCCTACCTGGTGCTGCGGCTCCAGGGCCTGTTGCCGTTCAACCCCGAAGGCTTCGGCACCGCCCACGCGCCCGGGTACGCCACGGCGATGACGCCCGACCTGGCCTTCAACACCGCCGTGTCGTTCACCACCAACACCAACTGGCAGGCGTACGCCGGTGAATCGACCGTGTCGTACCTGTCGCAGATGCTCGCCCTGGCCTTCCAGAACTGGGTCTCGGCGGCGGTCGGGATGGTCGCGGCGGTGGCGCTGGTGCGCGGCTTCGCCCGGCGTGAAGCCCGCGGGATCGGCAACTTCTGGGCCGACCTGGTGCGCTGCACGCTGTACGTGCTGCTGCCGGTCTGTCTGCTTGGCGCGGTGCTGCTGGTGGCCCTGGGCGTGCCGCAGAACCTGGCGCCCTACCAGGAGGTGACCACCGTCGAAGGCGCCGCGCAGACCATCGCCTTGGGTCCGGTGGCCTCGCAGGAAGTGATCAAGGAGCTGGGCACCAACGGTGGCGGGTTCTTCAACGCCAACAGCTCGCACCCGTTCGAGAACCCCACCGCGCTGAGCTGCTACGTCGAGATGCTGCTGATCTTCCTCATCCCCGTCGGCCTGTTCGGCATGTTCGGGGTGATGGTCCGCGACGCGCGGCAAGGCTGGTCCCTGTGGGCGGCGTGCGGGCTGATGTTCGCGATGGGCTTGGCCACGGTGTACGCCTTCGAGGCGGCCGGCAACCCGTTGTTGGACCAACAGGGCGCGCTCACCGCGACCGCCGAGCTGGGCGACCTGGGCGGCAACTTCGAGGGCAAGGAGGTCCGCTTCGGCCAGGCCCAGAGCGCGATGTGGGTGACCGTCACCACGGACGCGAGCTGCGGGGCCATCAATGCCTGGCACGACTCGCTCACCCCGCTGGCGGGCCTGGTCCCGCTGCTCAACATGCAGTGCGACGCGGTGATCTTCGGCGGAGTCGGCTCGGGGCTGTACGGCCTGCTCGTCTACGCCGTCCTGACGGTGTTCATCGCCGGGCTGATGGTCGGCCGCACGCCGGAGTACCTGGGCAAGAAGATCGAGGCGCGGGAGGTCAAGCTGGCGATGCTGTTCGTGCTCGTCTCGTCGCTCTCCATCCTCGCCTTCACGGCCCTGGCGGCGGTGCTGAATCTGCCCGAGGGAGGATACTGGAACGCGGCGGGTCCGGCGGCCGCGAACGTCGCCAACGCGGGTCCGCACGGGCTGTCGGAGATCCTCTACGCCTACTCCTCGGGCACCGGCAACAACGGCTCGGCGTTCGCCGGGCTCACCGTCAATTCGCCGTTCTACAACCTGACCATCGGCCTGTCGATGCTGGTCGGCCGGTTCCTGATGATGCTGCCCGCCCTTGCTCTGGCCGGGTCGCTGGCGGCCAAGAAGTACACCCCGCCGGCGGCCGGGACGTTCCCGACCCACACGCCGCTGTTCGCGGTCCTGCTGGTCAGCGTGATCCTGATCGTCGCCGCGCTGACCTTCTTCCCGGTCCTCAGCCTCGGCCCCATCGTCGAGCACGGGCTGATGCACCTGGGACGGCTCTTCTAGGAGGTGTGCCGTGAGCTCGACCCTGAGTGCCGGCCGTCGTGCCCGGCCGTTGTTCGACCCGCCGCTCGTCCGGCGCGCCGTCGGCGATGCGTTCCGCAAGCTGGCGCCGCGGCTGCTGATGAAGAACCCGGTCATGTTCGTGGTCGCCGTCGGCAGCCTGTTGACGACCATCCTGCTGGTCCGCGACGTGGCCGCCCAGGCCGCCGGCCGGCTGCTGGGGTTCGAGGCCCAGGTCGCGGTCTGGCTCTGGTTCACGGTTCTGTTCGCCAACTTCGCCGAGGCGATGGCCGAAGGGCGCGGCAAGGCGCAGGCGGACACGCTGCGCAAGACGCGTCGCGACATGACCGCTCGCCGGGAGGTCGGCGGCCGGCACGAGACCGTCTCGGCCACGCAGTTGCGCCAAGGCGACGTGGTCCGGGTCGAGGCGCAGGAGCTGATTCCCGGCGACGGCGAGGTGATCGAGGGCGTGGCGACGGTCAACGAGGCAGCCATCACCGGGGAGTCGGCGCCGGTCATCCGCGAGAGCGGCGGCGACCGCAGCGCGGTCACCGGTGGCACCACGGTGCTCTCCGACTGGCTGCGCGTCCGCATCACCGCCAACCCGGGCGAGACCTTCGTCGACCGGATGATCGCGCTGGTCGAGGGCGCCGAGCGGCAGAAGACGCCGAACGAGATCGCGCTCAACATCCTGCTGGCCGGCTTGACCATCGTCTTCCTGCTGGCCACCGCGACGCTGCTCCCGTTCGGTCTCTACAGCGTGCGGGCCGCGGGCGGGGGCGAGGCGCCGTCGGTGGTCATCCTGGTCGCCCTGCTGGTGTGCCTGATCCCCACCACCATCGGCGGTTTGCTCAGCGCCATCGGCATCGCCGGCATCGACCGGGTGATGCAGCACAACGTGCTGGCCATGAGCGGCAAGGCGGTCGAGGCCGCCGGCGACGTGAACACGCTGCTGTTGGACAAGACCGGGACCATTACCTTGGGCAACCGCCAGGCGGTCGAGTTCCTCCCCGCCGACGGCGTGGGCGAGCGGGATCTGGCCGACGCGGCGCAGCTCTCGTCGCTGGCGGACGAGACCCCCGAGGGCCGGTCGATCGTGGTCCTGGCCAAGCGGTATGGGCTCCGCGAGCGCGAGCTGGCCGAGCATCAGACCGAGTTCATCGCCTTCACCGCGCAGACGCGGATGAGCGGGGTGAACGTCAACGGCCGGCAGGTGCGCAAGGGCGCCGCCGACGCGGTCCGGGCGTGGCTCTCGGAACAGGGCCGAGACCTGCCCGAGGACGCCGGTCGCGCCGTCGAGCGCATCGCCCAGGGCGGCGGGACGCCGCTGGTGGTGGCCGACAACCGGAGCGGGGCCCTGGGCGTGGTCCACCTCAAGGACATCGTCAAGGGCGGCCTGAGGGAGCGCTTCGACCACCTCCGGGCGATGGGCATCCGGACGGTCATGATCACCGGCGACAACCCCCTCACCGCGGCGGCCATCGCCGGCGAGGCCGGCGTCGACGACTTCTTGGCCGAGGCCACGCCCGAGGCCAAGATGCGGCTGATCCGCAACGAGCAGGAGGGCGGCCGGCTGGTGGCCATGACCGGTGACGGGACCAACGACGCCCCGGCCCTGGCCGCCGCCGATGTCGGCGTGGCCATGAACACCGGCACTCAAGCGGCCAAGGAAGCCGGGAACATGGTCGACCTCGACTCTAACCCGACCAAGCTGATCGAGGTGGTCGAGATCGGCAAGCAGTTGCTGATGACCCGCGGCGCGCTGACCACCTTCAGCATCGCCAACGACGTGGCCAAGTACTTCGCCATCCTGCCGGCCATGTTCGGCGCCCTGTACGCCGTCTCGGGTCGGACCCATGGGCCGCTCTGGGCCCTCAACGTGATGGGCTTGCACTCGCCGGAATCGGCCATCCTGGCGGCGGTGATCTTCAACGCGGTGATCATCATCGCGCTCATCCCGCTGGCCCTCCGCGGCGTGCGGTATCGGCCCATGGGCGCCGGCGCGCTGCTGCGCCGCAACCTGCTGATCTACGGCCTGGGCGGGATCCTCGTCCCGTTCCCCGGCATCTGGCTGATCGACCGGCTGCTGGTCCTGCTGCACCTGGCCCCGGCGGTCTAGGGAGGACGACATGCGTGCGATGCTGATGCCCGCGGTGCGCGCCACGCTGGTCCTGGCGGTGCTGACGGGCCTGCTCTTCCCGCTGCTGATCACCGCCGTTGCCCAGGCGGCGTTCCCCGCGCAGGCCAACGGCTCGCCGGTCGCCGACGCGGAGGGCCAGGTGATCGGCTCGCGGCTGATCGGCCAGGGGTTCACCCGGCCCGAGTACTTCCACCCCCGGCCGTCGGCGGCCGGGGGCGGGTACGACGCGACGCTTTCCGGCGGGACCAACCTGGGCCCGACCTCGGCCAAACTGATCGAGGGCGTGGCCGACGACCCGGCCACCGCGGACACCGATGAGTCGTACCCCGGCGTGCGGCAGTTGGTGGACGCCTATCGAGAGGAAAACCACCTGCCGGCCGGAACGCGCGTGCCGGTCGATGCCGTGACGCGCTCGGCCTCGGGCCTCGACCCGCACATCTCAGTGGCCAACGCGCTGCTCCAGGCCCCCCGCGTGGCCGCGGCGCGCGGACTCGCGCCCGACCGGGTCCAGGCCCTGGTCCGCGCGCACACCGCGCCGCGGCCGCTGGGCTTCCTCGGCGAGCCGGGCGTCAACGTGCTGATGCTCAACCTGGAGCTGGACCGGGCGCGCTAGGCAGGCGATCAGGGCACCTGTAGGCTCTGGACAGAGACTCGGGAGGTGCGATGCGTGAGTCGAGGCGACCCGAGGCGGAAGCCGTTCTGGCCGCGATGCCACCGGAGCATCGCGGCCGGCTGCGCATCTTCCTAGGCGCGGCGGCCGGGGTCGGCAAGACTTATGCCATGCTCGCGGCCGCCCGGCAGCGGCAGGCCGAGGGCGTCGAGGTGGTGGTGGGCCTGGTCGAGACGCACGGCCGGGCCGAGACGGAAGTCCTGCTGGAGGGGCTGGAGGTCCTCCCGCGCCGCGAGGTGAGCTACCGCGACCACACCTTCGGCGAGCTCGACCTGGATGGCCTGCTGGCGCGCCGGCCGCAGTTGGCGCTGGTCGACGAGCTGGCCCACAGCAACGTCGCCGGGTCACGGCACAGCAAGCGGTACGCCGACGTCGAGGAGCTGCTCGAGGCCGGCATTGACGTCTACACGACGGTCAACATCCAGCACCTGGAAAGCCTCAACGACGTCGTGGCGCAGATCACCGGAGTGCGGGTTCGCGAGACGGTGCCGGACCGGGTGTTCGAGCGGGCCGACGAGATCGAGCTGGTCGACCTCTCGCCGGACGATCTGCTCGGCCGCCTGGCCGAGGGCAAGGTCTACGTGCCGCAGATGGCGGAGCAGGCGCGGGCGCGGTTCTTCCGGCCCGGCAACCTGGCCGCACTGCGGGAGTTGGCCTTGCGGCAGGCGGCGCAGCGGGCCGGTGGGCAGGTGCGCAGCTACATGGCCCTGCACGGGATTGACGGTCCCTGGCCGACCGAGGAACGGCTGCTGGTCTGCGTCGGCCCGAGCCCGCTGTCCCCCCGGCTGGTCCGCGCCGCCCGGCGGATGGCCGACAGCCGGCAGTGCCCGTGGCTGGCGGTGTACGTCGAGACGCCGCGCCACGTGCAACTGCCCGAGGCCGATCGTGATCGCGCCGCGGCCACGCTGCGGATGGCCGAGGAGCTGGGCGCCGAGGTGCTGACCGTTACCGGCGAGCGCGTGGGCGACGCCCTGGTCGATGTGGCCCGCCGGCACAACGTGACCGAGATCGTCGTCGGCAAGCCGGAGCGACCGCCCTGGCGCGAACTGCTGGGTGGGTCGATCATGCTCGACCTGATTCAGAAGTGCGGCGACATCGCGGTGTTCGTGGTCACCGCCAAGGAGGAGGCCGCCGAGCCCCAACGCGCTCGGCCGCCGCGCGCCGCGCCGGCCGCCGGGGTCTGGGCGGGAGTGCTGCTCAGTGTCGTCGCCGCCGGTCTGTTGTCGGCCTGGCTGCGCGAGCTGGTGACGCTGCCGAACCTGTCGATGATCTTCCTTCTCCCGGTGCTGCTGGCGGCCGTCCGCTGGGGCCTGGTCCCGGCCATCACCGCGGCGGTTCTGAGCCTGCTGATCTACGACGTGTTCTTCGTCGTGCCGTACTACACGCTGACCGTGGCCCAGCCGCAGGATCTCCTGGCGCTGATCATGTTCCTGGTGGTGGCGGTGCTGACCAGCGATCTGACCGCCCGCCTGCGCGCTCAGGCGGCCGCCGCCAAACGGCGCGAGACGGCCACCGCGGCGCTCTACTCGTTGAGCCGTGACATCGCCGCGGCGCAGGGCCTGGAGAGCGTGGCCGAGGCCGTCGCGGCCCGCCTCCACGAGCTGCTCGAAGCCGGCGTGGTGGTGCTGGTCAGGGACAACGAGACCCTCGCCGCCCAGGCTGCCTGCCCGCCGGAGCTGGTCCTGACCGAAGCCGAGCGCGCCGCCGCCGCGTGGGCTTGGCAGCACGACCGGGAAGCCGGCTGGAGCACCGACACGCTGCCGGGCATCGCCTGGCTCTGCCTGCCGCTGCGCACCGCCCGGTCGCGGCTCGGCGTGCTGGCCCTGAAGCCGCGCTCGCCGGCTCTCCCGCTGCCGGACCAACGGCACTTGTGGTCGGCCCTGGCCACCCAGGCGGCGCTGGCCATAGAGCGGGCGTTGCTGGCCCAGGTCGAAACCCGGGCCCAGGCCTTGAGCGAGGCCGACCGCCTCAAGACCGCGCTGCTGTCGATGGTCTCGCACGACTTCCGGAGCCCGTTGGCGTCGATCCAGGCCGCCGCCTCCAGCCTCCGGCAGGACGCGGCGCCCCTGAGCGCCGAGGACCAGGAAGCGTTGTTGAGCGTGATCACCGGCGAGGCCGAGCGGCTGAACCACGTGATTGAGAACATCCTGGCGCTGTCCCGGCTGGAATCGGGCGGCTGGCGCCCGCAGGTCGAGCCGACGCCGGTGGCCGAACTGATCGGCGCCGCCCTGGAGTCGGTCGGTCGCCGGAACAACGCCCGGGTGGTGGTGCGAATCGCGCCCGACATCGACGAAGTCGAGGCCGATCCGGTCCAGTGGGTGGCGGTGCTGCACAACTTGGTCGAGAATGCGCTCAAGTACTCGGCGGAGCCGGCGCCGGTCGAGCTGGAGGTCAGCGCCGCCGGCGACCGGGTGCGGTTCGAGGTCCGCGACCGCGGGCCCGGTTTGCCGCCGGGCGACGAGGCCCGGGTGTTCGAGCCGTTCTACCGCGGGCCGGCGATGCGCGAGAGCGCCACCCCGGGGGTGGGCATGGGGCTGGCCATCTGCCGCGGACTGGTCGAGGCCCACGGCGGGACGATCACGGCGCTGCCGCGGCCGGGCGGCGGGACCGTGTTCCGAGCCGAACTGCCGCGAAGTGCCGGGGAGCCAGGCGGATGAAGGTGCTGGTGATCGATGACGAGCCGGCCATCCGCCGCGCGCTGCGGGTCGGCCTGGAGCGCCGCGGCCACACGGTGCTCGAAGCGGCCGACGGCGAGGAGGGCTTGGACGCCTTCGCCGAGCACCAGCCCGAGCTGGTGGTGCTGGACCTGGCCATGCCGCGGCTGGACGGGCTGTCGGTCTGCCGCGAGCTGCGGCAATGGAGCCAGGTGCCCGTGATCGTGCTCTCGGTCCGCGACAGCGATCGCGACAAGGTCGCGGCGCTCGACCTGGGCGCCGACGACTACCTGACCAAGCCGTTCAGCCTGGACGAGCTCCTGGCGCGGATGCGGGCCGTGGTGCGGCGGGTCGAGTACGGCCGAGCCGACGAGCCGGCCAGCCTGAGTTTCGACGACCTGACCATCGAGCCCGCCCGGCGTCGGGTGACCCTGGCCGGCAGTGAGATCCACCTCACTCCGCTGGAGTTCGACGTGTTGCGCTACCTGGCCCTCAACGCCGATCGGGTGGTGACCCACCGCCAGTTGCTGACCAAGGTGTGGGGCGAGCCCTACGCCGAGGATACGCACACGCTGCGGGTCCACATGTCGAACCTGCGCACCAAGATCGAGCCTGATCCCAGCCGCCCGCGGTACCTGTGCACCGAACCGCGAGTCGGCTACCGCTTCCGCTCCGCGCTGTGACCCCGCCGCCCCGGCCCCGGCCGCGCACGTGGTGGACGTGGTGGACCTGGTGGACCCGTGGACGGCCCGCTCCGCACAAGCCGCCGCGCCGTTCGCGCCCTCCGTCCCCTCCGTCCCTTCCGTCGCTTCCGTGACTCTCGACGGCCTGAACGCCGGCAGCAGCAACTTCCAGACGGTGGTCGTCTGGGAGACCGGCTTCTGACCTTCCGGCGCGGTGCTCCGGCGGAGCCCCATGCTATGATGAGGACCGACGGAGCAGCGCATGATCGCGACAACTCGTTTCTCTCGGCTGGCCGCCCGCGGCGGGGTGGACCGGGTGATCGCCCGCTGCGAAGCCAAGGATGTGCTGGCCGCGGCGCTGTCCCGCTGCGGCGCGGCGCTGAACAAGGTGCTGGTCATCCCGCCGGACTTCACGCGCTACCATTCCGGCGCCGGCGAGCTGACCTGCCTGGTCGACGAGCTGCTGGCCGGCGCGCAGGTGGACATCCTCCCGGCCCTGGGCACACACAGCCCCATGTCCGCCAAGCAGATCGAGACCATGTTCCCCGGCCTCGCGCCCGAGCGAATCCTGGTCCACGACTGGCGGCACGACCTGGCCGAATTGGGCGTGGTCCCGGCCGACTTCGTGCGCGAGGTGTCCGAGGGCCGGGTCGCCTACGACATCGCCATTCAGGTCAACCGGCGGGTGGTCGAGGGCGGGTACGACCTGATTCTGTCCATCGGCCAGGTGGTCCCGCACGAGGTGATCGGGCTGGCCAACCAGAACAAGAACCTGTTCGTCGGCGTGGGCGGGCAGGACATCATCAACAAGAGCCACTTCCTCGGCGCGGCCTACGGCATGGAACGGATCATGGGCCGGGCCGACACGCCGGTGCGGCGGGTGTTCGACTACGCCGCCGAGCACTACGCCCGCGAGCTGCCGATCTGCTATGCCCTGACCGTCCGCGAGCGCGCCGATTCAGGCGAGATGGTCACCCGTGGCTTGTACGTAGGCGACGATCGCGAGACCTACCTCGAGGCGGCGCGGCTGTCGCAGCAGGTCAACCTCGACCTGCTCGACGAACCGCTGCGCAAGGTGGTGGTGTTCCTCGATCCCGACGAGTTCAAGTCCACCTGGCTGGGCAACAAGGCGGTCTACCGGACCCGCATGGCGATGGCCGACGGCGGCGAGCTGATCGTCCTGGCGCCGGGGCTGTGCGAGTTCGGCGAGGACCGGCAGATCGACAAGCTGATCCGCCGCTACGGCTACCGCGGCACGCCGGCCACGCTGGCGGCGGTCGAGCGCCAGCCGGACCTGGCCACCAACCTGTCGGCCGCGGCGCACCTGATCCACGGCTCCAGCGAGGGCCGGTTCTCGATCACCTATGCGCCGGGGCACCTGACCCGCGAGGAGATCGAGGGCGTCGGGTTCGGCTACCTGGACCTGGACGAGGCGCTGCGCCGCTACCCGCCGGATCGGCTCGGCGACGGTCCGTGCCGGACACCCGAAGGGGAGTCGATCTTCTACATCTCCAACCCGGCGCTCGGGCTATGGGCGTTGCGCCAAGACTTCTGACGACCCGCGGCGCCTGCGGGCGAGGTGTCAAGAGTCAAGGTCTGACCCCGGTCGATCGCAGGCGCAGGTAGTCGCGGGCGACCAGCAGGTCTTCGAGGGCCTCGGCCGCCTCGCAGGGCGGCGGAGCCTGGCCGCGGATGGCGGCGAGGAAGTTCACGGCCTGCTGGCGCATGGCGCTGACCCAGGGGAGTTGGGGCTCAATGGTTTCGGGTAGGGTACCGTTGCCGGGGTCGCGGAAGATGGTCAGCCGGCCGGGTCGGTTGAGGGCCACCGGCGCCGGCAGAGCCAGCCGCAGCCAGCCGCGCTCGAAACAGATCAGGGCGGACTCCTGCCAGTCGCTGGTGGTGCGGTACGGGGCCATCTCCAGGCAGCACGGCACGCCGCTCGCCGACCGGCCGATCAAGAGCACTCCGGACGGCTCGGCCCAGGTCACCTGGTACGGCTCGCCGAGGAGGTGGCGGAGCAGGTTGACCTGGTGGATGTAGTAGTTGACGAAGGCCGCGTACTCGCGGCGGCCCTCGTCGGACAGGTCGGCCGGAGGCGGGTCGAAGGTCAGCTCCGGCAGCGGCTCAGCGGAGCGGATGAGGTCGTCGAACCCGCCGGCGATCCAGTCTCCGGGCGGCATGGTCACCCGGACGTAGGTCAGCTTGCCCAGCGCCCCGGAGGCCTTGAGCGCGGCGATCTCGGCCACGGCCCGGACGGTGGCGGGGTCGCTGCGCTTGTGGTAGCCGACCATCACCCAGGTCCCGCTGTCGGCCACCGCCTGGACCAGCGCGCGCCCGACCTCCACCGACGCAGCCAGCGGCTTCTCGATAAAGACGGGCACGCCGGCGGTCAACAGCTCGGGCAGCAGCACGCCGTGGCGGGTGAACGGTTGTGCCGCGACCAGCCCGTCGAGCCGTTCGGCGGCGAGCATCGCGCGGTGGTCGTGGTAGACCCGCTCGACGCCGTACCGGGCGGCCACGCGGGCGGCCAGGTCGGGGCGCAGCTCGGCCAGGGCGACCACCCGGCAGTCGGGCAGACCGGCGTACTGCCGCAGGTGCGCGGCCTGGCCCATCTGGCCGGCCCCGACGAACCCGATCCGCAGCGGCTCAGCGGGCATGAGGCACCTCCTTTGCGCCCGGACAACGACCTTTATAGCTGCGGCACGTCGAGGGCCATGACCCGGCCGCTGTCCAGGGCGCAGTACAGGATCTCCTTGTCCCCTTCACGGAGGACGATGGGCTGGCCGACGATCCGCCCGCCGACTTCGTACCACCACAGCCGCCGGCCGTCGGCCGCGGCGAAGGCGTGGAGGTAGCCGTCGGAGGTGCCGACGTAAACCCGTCCGCCGGCCACCACCGGCGAGCCGACCGCGCCCTTGAGCACCGGTGTCTCGGCCCACACCGGATTGCCGGTGGCGCCGTCGAGGGCCAACAGCTCGCGGTTGCTGGTGCCGACGTACAGCACCCCGTCGGCCACCGCCAGCTCGGTCGAGAAGGCCCGTTGCGGGGCATTGCCGCTCACCTGGCGCAGGGCGGTGAACTCGCCGGTGCTGGTGTTCACCCTGAAGATGTTCTGCCCCACCAGGCAGTACAGGCTCTCGCGCGGCGTGCCCTCGCCGTCGATCACCGCGAAGGTGGCCAGCGGCCGCTCGGCGTTGCGGTCGTCGTAGCTCAACGTGAACAGGTTGTGCTCGGCCCGTTTGGCGCCGGTGGCCGGGTCGGCCTCGACCAGGTAACACTCGCCGGAGCCGTGCAGGCGCAGATCCTTCTCGTGGCCGTACCACACCGGCACGGCGAGGTAGTACAGCTTGCCGGTGCTGGAATAGGCCAGGTGCCACCAGGTGTTACGGGTCGGCTCGCGGTTGTCGTAGTGGTCGCCGAACGCCCAGAGCAGTGTGCCGGTGCCGGCGTCGAGGCAGCCGCGGATGCCCAGCCCGGCGAAGTAGACCCGATTGCCGACAACCGTCGGGCGGCCGACGAAGCCCACCGGCACCCGCCACCGCTCGCGACCGGTCTGCCGGTCCACCCCGCACAGCGCGCCGGCACCGTACAGCGCGAAATGGAGCGCCCGCTGCTCGATGGTCGGGTTCGACCCGCCGTACGGCCGGCGCGAGTCGGCGGCGATGGTGGCCAGCGGCGGGCCGGCCCGGTCTTGCCCCTGCCACATCTCGTGCTGGGTCAGGAGCTCCTCGAAGCGGTAGGTGGCGGCGGTCCAGATGGTCCCGACCGGCGCGCAGACCACGTCGACCGCCACCGTCGGCGGGTAGAACAGCATCAGGCTCGGGTCGGTCCAGGTCCACGAGCGGCGCTGCTCGTCCAGCCGCACCGCGTACACCCGGCCGTTCCAGCTCTCGCCGAAGTACATCAGTCCGCCGTCGATCACCGCCTGGGTCAGCGGATCGGGGAACCGGCCGAAGACCGCCTGCCAGAACTGCAGCGCCCGCCTCCCGGCGGCCGAAGGCTGGCCGACGTTGGTCTCGAACCGCCAGGCCGACAGCGCCGAGCGGGCCAGCCGGCCCTCCGCGTCGACCACCCCACCGGTTTCGGTGAGCACGTTGCTGCGGAGCTCGACCCCGGCGTCGAGCAGCAGGCTGGACAGGACGTCGGCGGTCAGCGCCTGACAGGTCGGCGTCTCGTCCGGCTTGCCCAACGGCCCGATCATGCCCACCACCTGCCCGGTCTCGGGGAGGTAGACCGGCGCGCCGGGCGGGATGTCGGCAACGGCCAGGTCGAGCTCGAGGTAGCGCACCTTGACCCGCCCGAGCCGTTTCACGTCGTTGCGGGTCAGGCTGGCCGGCACCGCCTGCCAGCCGTCGCCGGCGGGTTTGAGCACGCGCAGCCCGGCGCCCACCATCAGAGCGTCGGCCGAGGCCAGCGGGACCGTGTGCAGCCCCTCGGCGACGCACTGGACCAGGGCCACGCCGCGCGGGTCCTGCTTGATGGCCTTGGCCACGTACCGCTCGCCGCCGAGGTGCAGAACCACCTCGCCCTGTGTGCCCAGCAGTTTGGCCGGCACCGCCACCACCGGACCCAGGGACAGCACCAGGCCATACCCGGCGGGCCACTCGGCGCCCTCGCCGCCGGTGGCCTTGACCATTCCGGCGATGACCACTTCATCGCCGTGCTGGAGCGCCGGCTCGGCGCCCGCCACGGCGGCGACGGCCAGGGCCAGGGCGACCAGATGCCTGTTCATCGGCTTGCTCCCCATCCCACGTCAAGGCCTCATTGCGTCGGCAGCGGCAGTTGGTACAGGGTGTTCACGTCGGCGAAGTAGATGGACCGGCCGACGATCTGCGGCGGGAACGAGAAGCCGTTGCCGAGCACCCGGAAGCGCCACCGTTCCTCGAGCGTCGATTCGTCGAAGGCCAGCAGCCAGGAGTCGGGGTCGCGCCCGCTGCGCCGGCCGGGCCGACCCGCCTCGCGCACGCGCGAGACGCCAAGGTAGATCACCCCGCCCTGGACCAACGGCGCGGTCGGTCGGCCGACCACGGGCAGCCGGCCGACCTCCTCGCCGGTGTCGGGCTTGACCACCCGGACGTAGGTCTTCTCACTGCCCTCGGTCTCCAGGTCGTAGGAGCCGTGGTACAGCCGGCCATTGGCCAGCGTGAGTCCCTGGCTGGTGGCGCTGGTCAGGCTGGTGCCGGTGAATGCTTCCTGCACCCCATCGGCCTCCTCGGCCTCCTGCTGCCGCTTCCAGCCGATGTCGTTGAGCTGCTGGAGGCTCTTGTCCAGCGCGCCGGCCTCCGGCCAGAGCAGCTTCTGGCCCGCCAGATCGACCGCCGCGACGATCGGTCCGAGCTGGCAGTAGGCCACCTTGCCGTCGTCGCTCAACAGCAGCGAGGTGGCCAGCGGGCGGAGGTAGGCGCGGGGGTTGAACACCGCCAGCTCCCACTCCACCTTGCCGTCCTCGGGGTTGCGGCAGCGGAGCCGGCAGCGACCGCCGCTGGTGGGATCGTCGTGTTTCTTGCCCTGCCCGGTCTGGAGGTAGAAGTGGTGCTGGTCGGCACCCTTGTAGAGCGGCTTGGCGCCGAGCAGGACCGGCGTCTCCAAGGTGTACAGCTTGCCGTCCGGGCCGAGCCGGGTGTTGTACCAGGTCCGGCTTTCCAGCTCCTGCTTGGGATCGCCGATCTTCCATTTGACGGCCCCGGTCTCGACCTCGAAGGCCATGAGCTGGCCCAGCGCGCCGACGTAGGCGATCCCACCGCGGACTTCCGGCGTGCCGGGGAAGGCGGTCTCGACCTGGGCCTTGACCCGGCCGTCGTCACGGTCCATGACGTAGATCATCCCCTCGGTCTTGAAGATGCGCTGGACGCGGGCCTTGCGCTTGCCGAACAGGCCGCCGAGCATCGAGCCCAGCACCCGCGTGCCGATGTCCAGCTCGCCGCGGCGCGCTTCGAGGTTCAGCCGGCCGCCGCCGGCCAGGACGTTCTCCTTGTCCAGCGCCACGCGAACGTAGATCGGGTAGTCGACGTCGGTGAACCACTCCCGGTCGGTGCTCAGCCGGCGCTGGCGGAAGCGGTAGACCGTCTCGTCCAACCCGCCGATGTACAGGTCCGCTCCATCGACCAGGATCTCCGGGTGCCGCGACGGGTTGTAACCGAAGGCCGACATGAAGTCGGCGGAGGCCTGGACCATGGCCGCTTCGAGCTCGAAGTAGCGCATCCCGGAGGTGCCGAAGCGCATCAGCTCGGTGCCTTCGCCCTTGCCGGCATAGGAGAGGCGCCGGACGAAGGCGGTGGCGATCTCCTTGTCGTCGCGGATGGTGACCAGGTTCTCGGCCAGGCCGGGCTCCAGGGTGGTCAGCTCGTCGTCCACCTGGAGCGGCTTCGGCTTGATGGCCAACTGCCGCCCGGCCAGCAGAGCCTTGACCTGGTTGATGGGGATGCCGTACCCCGCCAGCGCGCCGCTCTCGGCCCGGGCCACCGCCACAGCCAGCACCTTGCCGTCTTCCAGGCTGAACACCGGCCCGCCCGAGTTGCCGTTCTGCACCGCCAAGTCCAGCTCCAGGAGGGCGTTGCGGGCGCGGTTGTCGACTTGGTCGCCGAGCCGGATCGCGGCCACGTGGCCCGCCGCCGCGGTGCTGTCGAGGCCGATCCCCAGATCGAAGAAGGTGACCGGGTGCGGGTAGGCACAGAGCCCGAGCCGCCCGCCTTCGATCACGTCCAAGTCGGAATCACCCAGGCGAACAGTGGGGTAGACACCCTCCGCCTGCAGCTTCAGCACAGCGATGTCGATGCCCTCGTCCTCGGCCACCACCTTGGCCCGGATCCGCTGTTCGTTGCGGTAGTAGCAGGCCAGCTCCTGGGCCCGGCGGACCTGGCTGGCGCAGGTGACCACCAGCCCGTCCTCGGAGACCAGGAACCCGGAGCCGTAGACGCGAACGCCGTAGTTGCGGTCGGTCTCGACCATCACCGTCGCCGGCCGGATCACCGCCACGATGTCCTCCGGCGCCGGCGGCGGCTGCGCCGGCGCGGCACCGGCCATCATCAGCACCAGACCGTGGCACGTCCATGTTCCCCGCATGGTCAACTCCCTGGCTCAGGGCTGCCTGAGCACGCACCGGAACCCGATGTCAGCCGCCCAGCGATCGGGCGGCACACCGAGACGCTGAAACGCCGTCGAGTCGCGCTTGGAATCGGCACTGCGGAACGACCCGCCGCGGAGCACCGCGAGGGCCTCGGAGAACCTCTTGTCGGCCGCCGTGGGGTGGCCCGGCCAGGCGGTCAGCCGGCCTGTGGTCCACTCGGCCACGTTGCCGCTCAGGTCGGCCAGCCCCAACGGACTGTCGCCGCCGGCCCGGCTGAACCGACCGACCGGCGTGGTCCGGCCCACTCGCGTCCGCGGGACGTTGGCCTTCAGCTCGTTGAAGCTGGTGGCGTGGTACGGGTAGACCCAGCCCTCGGCGCCCCGGGCCGCCGCCTCCCACTCGTCTTCGGTCGGCAGCGCCAGGCCGGCCCACGAGGCGTAAGCCGTGGCGTCGGCCAGGGTCACGTTGGCCACCGGACAGTCGTCCGGCCCCGCCGTTTGCCCCCACGGCCCGCGCGGGGTGTAGCCGGCGGCGGTCACGAACGCCCGGAACCGAGCCAGGGTGACCTCGCAACGGTCCATCCAGAACCCTCCCAGAGCGACCTCGTGGGCCGGCAGGGCAAGGAACCAGTCCTTGTCGTCGGTGCCGATGCGGTACCGGCCCGGCGGCACCCAGACCAGGACGGCGCCGTCCTTGGACCACCGGAACGTGCCGTCGTCGAGTTTGGCCAGCCCGGCCGGCAGCGTCTGCTCCCGCGGCTGCGGCTTGAGCGTTACCGGCACCGCCCGGACTTCGCCGGCTTGGAGGGTCAGCGACTGCTCGAACGGCAGGTAGCCCGGCTGCTCGACCTTCAGCGCCGCCGGCTGACCCGCGCGCAGGCCGGGCACGTACAGCTCGGAACCGGCGAGCTGCCCGGCCGCGGTGCCGTTGACGGTCACCGCCGCCCCGGCCCAATCGGCGCTGATGTTGGTCAGCAGCAGCGCCGCCAGCGGGGTCTCGCGCAGCAGATCGAGGTTCACCGCGCGCGCCTGCCCGGCGGGCACCTCGACGATGGCCTGGCCGACCTCGAACCCGGCCCGGTAGGCGGTGACGCGGTGGTGGCCGGCCTTGACCGGCAGCTCGGCGGTGGGCGTGACCACCGGCTCGGCGCCGCTGCCGGCCGGCAAGCCGTCCAGGTAGACCTTCGCCCCGAGCGGGTTGCTGGTCACCTTGAGCGTCCCGCCGGCGGTCGCGGCGGCCTCGGCGCGGGTCACCAGGGCGAGGTTGCCGGTGCTGGTCTGGTCCGGGTGCTGGCGGTCGTTGGTGGCCGCCCGGACGCGCTCGTAGACGTGGTCGTAGAGCTCGGCGAAGGTCAGTTGCCCGTCGGCGTTGCCGTCGCCGACGCGGAAGCCTTCGAGCAGGAAGTTGGTGAATACCCCATGCCCGTAAGCCTCGCCCTCGAAGGCCGGCTCGTCGGCGCGCGAGGCGCACAGGATGAACCGGCCCGAGCCGCGCAACCGGTCGCCGAACGACCCGGCCGGGCCGGCGCCCTGTTGCGGCATGACGAACGCCCGGCCTCCGGCCCCACCGCTGAAACAGGTATCCAGCAGCACCGCCAGCCGGACCTCGCCCAGGTAGCGGAGCAGCTCGCCGAGCCGGCTGGAGGTCAGGCCGGTGGAGACCAGCCGGTCGGGGTCGGTGTCGCGGAGCATCAGCACCAGCTCGCCTCCCGTGGCGGCGTAGCCGTGTCCGGCGAAGTAGAAGAAGACCAGGTCGCCCGGCTTGGCCCGCTTCGGCAGCTCGTCGCCCAGGACCCGCTCGACCACCTCGCGCGAGGCGTTCTGGTCGAGCAACTGCCACAGGTTGTCGGCCGGGATACCGCCCTCGGCCAGGAAGTACTGCACCACCGCCTGAGCATCGGCGCCGGCATAGCGCAGATCCGGCACGCGATCGTCGGTGTAGGTGTCGACCCCGACCACGATGGCGAACCGGTTCTGCGCCGTGGCGGTGGTGATGGGGGTCAAGACCTTCGGCCGCATCCCCCGTTCGGCCAGGCCGCCGTCACCGCGAGCAACCGCGACCAGGCAGCAAACCAGCACCAGCGACCACGCCTTCGACATGCCTCTCCCTCCGGCAGCGTCAGGCACTTTCCCTGTGGTTCGGTTGTCCCCTCGCGGCCGGTTCCCTCCCGCTCAGTGCCACCCGCCCTCGACCGCCACCCCGGCGCCCATCAGACTGGCGACGGCGATGATCACCGCCGCCAGCAGCCCCAGCAGGAGCGGCTTGAGCCCGACCCCGCGCATGGCGCGGAGATCGGTCGACAGGCCCACCCCGGCCATGGCGCCGGTGATGATCCAGTTGGCCGCGGCGTAGACCTGCTTGGCGGTATCGACCACCAGATCGCCGGCGCCCCAGGGGTAGGCGTCGGTGAAGTGGAGCGTGAGCTTGGGCAGGAAGCCGAAAGTGTTGAGCAGGGCGACCACCAGGAACCACAGCACGAAGGTGGGGATGAGCTTGAGGTAGTTGACCCGACGCCCCGCGCCGCGCTCCTGCCGGCTCCGCCGCCAGCCGTACAACGCGCCGATGGCGAACACCGTCGGGCCGAGCAGCGAGACGCGGGTGAGCTTGACGATGGTGGCGATCTCACCGGCGGTGCGGCCGTCCAGGTAATGGGCGAACCCCGCCGCGACCACCTGCGGCGTGGCGTGGATGGCCAGCCCGCACCAGGCGCCGTAGGTGGTGGCGCTCATCTGCAGGATCACCGCGATGGCCGGGAACGCGATCATCGCCACCATGCCGAACAAGTTGATGGTGGTGATGGCGTAGGCCAGGTCCTCGTCCGACGCCTCAATCACCGGCGCGGTGGCGACGATGGCCGAGCTGCCGCAGATGGCCGTGCCGACGCCGATCAGGAGGCCCAGTCGGGAGCCGATCCGGAGCAACCGGCCGAACACCTGGGTGAGGCCGATGGCGGCGGCGATCACCGCCACCGCGGCGACCATCGCCTGGAGCCCCAGCCGAATGATGTTGTAGAAGTTGAGCTCGGCGCCGAGGAGGATGATGCCGTAGGGCAGGATCCGCTTCACCGCCAGGTCGGCGCCGGGCTTGAACGCCGTCGAGCCGGACCACAGGTTGCGCAGCAGCATCCCGAACAGCAGCGCCAGCAGCACGCCGCTGATCGGGTGCTGGCCGGTGGCCAGGGTGAACGGCGGGCAGGGCAGCTTGGCCACCTTCGCCGCCAGCAGCGTGAGCAGCACGCAGACCAGCACGCCGGGCCAAGGCCCCTTGAGATCCCCGCCGCGCAGCTTCCAGCGCAGCCGGGCCTGACGCGCCTCTTCGGTTCGACTGAGTGCCACGGCGCACCTCTCCCCCGCGACCTACCAGATCAGGTCGGTTTCGCGGTAAGGCCGGAAGTACTCCTCGACGCTGAAGTACCGCGCTCCCGAGTCGGGCAGCAGCGTGACCACGTTGGCCGCGGGCGGGAGCGTCGCCGCGACCTGCCGCGCCGCGTGGACCAGCGCCCCGCCGCAGATGCCGGCCAGCAAGCCCTCCTCGCGCGCCACCGCGGCCGAGACGTCGAACGCCTGCCGGTCCGAGACGACCATCACGTCGTCGATGATGGAGCGGTTGAGCAGCGGCGGGATGAACCCCGGCCCGATCCCTTCGATGGCGTGCGGGCCGGGCTGGCCGCCGCTGAGCACGGCGCAGCTTTCCGGCTCGACGGCGATCACCCGGACTCCCGGCACCCGTTCCTTGAGCACCTCGCCCACCCCGGTCAGCGTGCCGCCGGTGCCCATCCCGGCGACGAACGCCGCCACCCGGCCGCCGGTGGCTTCCAGGATCTCGACCGCGGTGGTGCGGCGGTGGACCTCGGGATTGGCCGGATTCTCGAACTGGCGGAGGTGGAGCAGGTCGGGGTCGCGCGCCGCCAGGTCCGCGGCCTTGTCCATCGCCCCGGCGAAGCCGAGCCGGCCCGGGGTGAGGATGACCTCGGCGCCGTACCTTTCCAGCAGGCAGCGCCGCTCGTAGCTCATGGTCTCGGGCATGGTCAGGCGCAGGTGGTACCCGCGCTCGGCGCAGACCATCGCCAGGCCGATGCCGGTGTTCCCGCTGGTGGCCTCGATCACCGTCCGGCCCGGCAACGAGCCGGCGGACTCGGCGGCCTGGATCATCGCCAGGGCGATGCGATCCTTCACGCTGCCGCCGGGGTTGAGGTATTCGAGCTTGACCAGCACCGCGCCGCCGCCGGGCGGGGAGAGGCGGTCGAGCCGCACCAGGGGTGTGTTGCCGATCAACTCGGAGACGCGGCCGGCCGGACCTGCCACAGCGACTCTCCCGCGGCGACGGCCGCATTATACCGGCGGCCGGGGCGCGGGACAACGCCGGGGTGTGAGTGGATGTGCGTCTGGAAGTGTGGCGACGCGCGGCCACCGGGAGGGCGAGGCTCCCGCCGAGCCTTGTCTTGAGGGCGTGACGGATCTCGAGGATCCGAACAACCGTAGGTGATCGGCGACGCGGCTCGGCGGGAGCCTCGCTCTCTTGGAGCTCGCCGGCCCAACACGATAGACTGACACCCCGGCCGGCGTGGCGTGGGTGCCTCCTCGCGAACTGATGACTTTCTTCTCGGGAATCTCTTGACGGACCGCGGGGCACCGTCTACAATGGGCCCGTCGTTCGACTAAGAGAATGATAGTCGTTATCAATTGTCTGCGTGACCCGCGGCGGGAGCGGCGGGTGGAAGTCGGGAATTGATGGGAGCGGATGGCGCGCTGGCACGCGCCATCCGCGTTGGAGACGTGGGATTCACGTCGACCGTGAAGATCCTACGTGTCCTTCCCCTCATCGTCAACACGGGCACCGGCCCGATGTGGCTGGGTTCGTGTCGCCGGAGTGCAGTGGCATCGGCTGCCAGCCGATGCACCTGGGCCGGAAGCCCAGGCCACGGAAGGAGACCTGGATGTCGAGCAAACGCGATGCGCGGGGGTTCACCTTGATCGAGCTGCTGGTGGTGATCGCGATCATCGCGATCCTGGCGGCGATCCTCTTCCCGGTGTTCGCCAAGGCGCGGGAGAAGGCGCGCCAGACGTCGTGTCTGAGCAACCTCAAACAGATCGGCGTGGGCGTGGGCATGTACGTCATGGACTATGAAGCCTACCCGATGATGTCCTCGCCCTCGGGCGCGTCGCCGCGCCGGCGGTGGGCCGACTACATCTACCCCTACGTCAAGAACGAGGCCATCTTCCGGTGCGCCTCGGCCAATCAGTCCATCTTCGGCAAGACCTTCGCCCACAATCCCGCCGTCACGTACGGCGGGTACGGATTCAACTACCAGTACCTGGGCAACAGCCGCTTCCCGTGGTCGGCCACCGACGCGCAGATCGAGGCGCCGGCCGAGACCGTCGCCATCGCCGATACCGCCGGCGTGAACGGCGGGGGTGAAGGCCAGTACACCATCGACCCGCCGCTGAGCAGCAGCCGCGGCAGCGGCAAGGCCAGCGGCTTCTACGGCGACGGGGCGGAATGCGGCGGCGCCTGGGGCTGCCGGTCGGTCCCGGCCGAGCGGCACAACGAGAACGTCAACACCGTCTTCGCCGACGGTCACGGCAAGGCGCTCCGTCTGTCCGCCCTCGACGACTACGACCGCGACGGCGCGGCCGACAACGGCCTGTGGAACGGGAACGCGGACCCGGCCGGCCTGTAGCCGACAGGAACGCCCGCCTCGACGTACAATCCGGTGGAGAGGAACGCCATGATCGCGATGCTCTCCACCGGATGTCTGTTGCTCCTGCCCGCCGTCGCCGCCGAGCGGCCGGCCTATGCCCTGTTCACCTCGGACGGGCGGCCGACCGACTACGGCGAGCTGCTCAACCGGTGCCTCGGCGCCGACGTGATCCTGTTCGGCGAGCAGCACGACAACCCGCTCTGTCACTGGCTCGAGCAGTCGCTGGCCAGCGACCTGGCCGCCGCGCAGCCGGGCCGGCTGGTGCTCGGCGCCGAGGTGCTCGAGACCGACGACCAGCTCAAGGTCGACGAGCTGCTGGCCGGCGTGATCCGGGTCAAGGACTTCCTGGCCGAAGCCAAGACCTGGGACAATCACGCCGCCGACTACCAGCCGCTGGTCGACCTGGCGGCCAGGTCCGGCCTGCGCTTCGTGGCCACCAACATCCCCCGCCGCTACGCCGCGCTGGTCTCCCGCGACGGCCTGTCCGCCCTGGAGTCCCTCAGCGACGAGGCCCGGCGCTTCCTCCCGCCGCTGCCCATCCCAGTCGACCTGAGCCTGCCCGGCTACCAGCAACTGGTGACCATGGCCGCCGAGGGCCACGGCGGGGTGAAGGGCGAGAATCTGGCCGCCGCGCAGGCGGTCAAGGACGCCACCATGGCCTGGTCGATCCGCCGCCACCTGCGCGCCGGCGAGCGCTTCCTGCACGTCAACGGCAGCTACCACGGCGAGCGGCGCGAGGGCATCGTCTGGTACCTCAAGCAGTCGTCGCCGAACCTGAGCGTGCTGACCATCGCCACCCGTGACCAGACCGCGCTGACCGCGCTGGACCAGGACGCGGTCGGCCTGGCGGACGTGGTCCTGGTCACGCCGACCGGCTTCCCCACCGGCCACGCACCGAAACGGTAGGAGATCGCCATGCTCCGCCAAGTCCTCCCGCTCCTGCTCTGGACCGGGCTGTCCGCAGCCGCCCCGCCGCTGCTCCGGGCCTCGTTCGACGGGAGCCTGGAGGCCACCGGCCTGGCCGGGAAGATCGTGCCCGAGCAGGTCGTAGGCACCGCCACCTTCCAGCCGGGCCGGTTCGGACAGGCGCTGCTGGTCGGGGAAGGCGTCTGCCGGGTCGGCTATCCCAACGCGGTGCTGTGGCCGAGGAACGGGACCATCACCCTGTGGGTCCAGCCGGTCAACTGGCAGCCGTCCGACGCCAGGATGCACATCTTCGCCGAGATCGGCTCCGGCGACGGGGCGTGGCTGCTGCTCTACAAGTACTACCAGAACGCGATGCTGCTGCTCCGGCCGCAGGACGAAGCCCGCCGGGCCAGCTACCCGCGCACGCCGCCGTTGACCTGGACCGCCGGCGAGTGGCATCACCTCGCCGGGACCTGGCGCGAGGGCCGGCTGGCGCTGTACGTGGACGGCGAGCTGAGCGACACCGAGGAGGAGACCTGGCTGCCGGAGGCGGTGGCCGGGCCGCTGTGGCTGGGCGACGGCGGGATGGGCGGCGACCACGCGCCGGTCGGCTGCCGCACGCTGCTCGATGAGGTAAGGGTCTACGGCGTGCCGCTCACCGCCTCCGACATCCGCGCCCTGGCCGCCGTGGGCGGGATCGAGGTCCGGTCCGAGCCCGCGGCGCGGCGGTGGCGGGTCTTGGTCGACGCCGCCGGCGTGCCGGGGTTGACCCCGCCCGTCGCCGTCGAGGTCCGACCTGAGGCCGGCGGCGAGGTGGTCGTCCGCGGCACGGTCGGCGAGCTGACGGACGGGCGGGGCGAGGCCCTGATCGCCACCGACGGTCTCGCGCCGGGCCGGTACCGGATCCGCGCCGTCCACCCGGCGGTGGCCTTCCCCGAGGCGCCGGCGGCGGTCTTTGCCCGGCCGGTGTTGACCCTGGAGAACGCGCGGCTGCGGCTCCAGTTCGATCCGGCCACCGGCGGGCTGGTCGGCCTGCGGGACAAGGCCCTCGACCGCGACTGCCGGCGCACCGGCGCGGTCCGGCCACTGCTGGCGCTGCGCGTGGTCGATTACGACACCCGCTCGCGCGGCTTCGCGACCCAAGATCTCCGCGAGCTGACGCCGTCCGAGCAGACCTTGCGCCGGTGCGAGATCGAGACGCTGGAGGGCGCTCGCCGGCTGGTGGTCGAGCATTTCTTCGAGCCGTCCATCCTGGCCCGGTACACGGTCACGGTGCGCGATGGCGACCCGCTCAGCCGCTGGTCGTGTGAGGTCCACAACGGCGCGCCGAAGTATGTCAGCGACGCGCTGCTGGTCCACCAGGTGGCCTTCCCGGTCCTGGACGACCTGGTCTTCGGTGACGACCCGGCCCGACTCGCCCTGGCGCTGCCGCGGTACCAGGGCCAGTACCACCGCGACCCGCTCCGGACGCTGCCGCCGGAGACCGTCCTCCACTACGCCGGCAGCGCCTCGATGTCCTGGATGGACCTGCACGACGACCGCGGCGGGCTCTACTTTGCCAGCCACGACCCGGCCCTGCCGCAGACCGAACTGGTCGCCGGCCGCGACGAGCAGCGGACGGCGCTGCACCTGGGCCTCCGGCGCTGGTCGCTGCTCTGGCCCGACGAGACCTGGACCGGCGGCGAGTGCGTGGTCGGGCTCCATGACGGCGACTGGCACTGGGGCGCCGATCGCTACCGCGAGTACTTCCGCGCCGCCTTCCGGCGGCAGCCGGTGCCGGAGTGGATTGCTCAGGCCGACGGCTGGCTCGGGCTGGGCGGTCCGCAGTACCGGTTCGAGGACCTGCCCAAGCTCTACGACGTGGCCCGGTGGCTGGGGCTGGACTACCTCCAGATGTGGTCGGAGATGACCGGCAGCGACGTGACCTACCACGTCTACCTCTACCCCAGCCCGCAGATGGGCGGACCCGAGGCGGTCAAGGCGGCGCTGGCCGACATCAATGCTCGAGGCGGCCACGTCGGGTTCTATCACAACTATGTCACCGCCGATCCAACCCTCGACCAGTTTCTCTCCCAGGAGCGGTACCGGGTCATTCCCGCCACCGAGCCGCGGCCGTTCGGCTGGCGCGACGGGTGGATGGACCTGGCCATGACGAGCCCGCGCGGCGAGTTCGCCCACACCGGCAAGGGCGCCGGGTACACCGACGGCTACTGGGTCGCCTGCCCGGCGGCCAAGGCCTGGCAGGACTACAGCGTGGGCTGGATTCGCCGCTGGGCGGCCGAGTACGGCGCGGCGACCTGGTACCTCGACAGCGTGCCGCCCGGATACACCGGCTACGGCGCCAAGACCCCGGTCTGCTGGCACCCCAACCACGGCCATGCCCGGCCCCTCGGCGCCGGGCCCGGCCTCCAGCAGACGCTATCGCGGCTGCGCTCCGAGTTGGACCAGGTCCGGCCGTTCGGACTGCTGACCGAGGCGGTGACCGACTACTTCTACCTCTGGAACACCCACGCCCTGGGCACCGAGCTGGCCGGCTGGGGCCTGCCGCCGCTGCCGGAGATGTTCACCTACACCTTCCCCGACTTCGCCATCTTCAGCGGCTCGTGCAACAGCATCACCGCCACCTCGCGCTACTACGACGACCTCAAACCAGAAGATGTCAGGCACGAGGACGCCCTGCGCCGGGTCCACCTGATGGGCCTGCGTTACGACCTGCTTCCCCGCTACGGCCACACCGCCGGCCTGTGGCCGTTCGACCCCGCGCAGCCCTTCGCCCAATGGCTGCGCACGCTGATCGGCCTGCGTCAGCGGATCAAGACCGACCTCTACGCCTCGGACTTCCGCGACACCATCGGCCTGGGCCCCCTCCCGGCGAAGGTCGAGGCCAAGCTCTTCTGGCGCCGCGACGGCGGCAGCCTGACCATCACCCTCCTCGACCGCCGCGCCCAGCAGACCCCCTTCGACCTGACCGTGGCTGCGGAGCCCTACCGCCTGACCGCCGGCCCGGTCCGACTGGAACGCTTCACCGACACCCTCTCCCTGACGGCGACGGTGAAGGACCGCCACTGGCGCGTGACCATCCCTCCCCTGAACGAACAAATCGCCGCCCTGGTCGTGGCGACGCCGTAGAAGCGGCGCCGGCGGACGACGGGTCACACCTCGCCCGCCGACACCACCACCTTGAAGTCCACCCCCAGCGCCTCGAAGTGGCGCTCGCCGCACCTCACCTTGTCGGCCTCGCTGGTGCGCAGCTTCAGGAAGTCGCGCGTGCCCTTGGTCTCCCGGACCATATACACGGCCTCCCCGTTCTGCTTGACGATCGCCCAATCCGGGTTGTACTCGCCGACCGGCGTCTCGATCCTGAACCAGCGGGGCAGCTTCACGAAGAGCTTGATGTCCTCGCGCTCGTCGAGCTGGCGCGCGAACTCGCGCTCGATCTCCGAGTCGTAGACCACATGGGCATAGACCGACTTGTGGACCGGGAGCGCGGTCAGGTAGTTGATCAACTCCTCGTTGTCAAAGCGGCGCATCTCCCACTCGGCGTGCTCGCCGTGGCCCTCGATGCGTTCGTACTTGATGCCATCGACCACCAAGCGGTGGAGCTCGTGCTTGAGCCGCTCGGCGACCTGGTCCAAGAAGCGCTGCGGGTTGTTGAACAACTCCCCCAGCCGTCCCGAGTCCTTGAGGATGCGCACCAGGGTTGACCTGGTCAGCTCCGTCTCGTTCTGGAGGTAGGCGAGGATATCGGGCACCGGTGGCCGGGTGGTGACACGCTCCGTGGCGGCACTGACGGCCGTGGTCGCGACCCCGCCCTTCTCCACGCGCAGCGCTCCGGCCTTGACCTCGATCTTCGGGACCTCGACCCGTTCCATGTGCTTGATCGCTCGGACCGCGTTACCCACCAACGCCGCGGTGTCGAACTCCACGCGGTAGGTGGTCTTGGGTTTGATCTTGTGCCACAGTGCCTGGAACTCCGGGCTCAACTGGACTTCCTTGTTCAACACCGCCCGACCCTCTTCTCTTTCCCGGCGGATGTGGCGCTCGAGCTGGTAGGAGGCCAGCAGGTCCACCACGGCCGGGGCCAGGTCGCCGAAGGGGTCGGGCAGCTCGATCTTGAAGTCCGGCCGCCGCGGGTCGAACGCAGGTTGGATCCGACCGTCACGGTCGAGCATCCGCTGCGCCACGAGCGCCTGGTGCACTTCTTCGGCCGCCTCCCGCCCGATGGGCTGCTCGACCTCCTCGACCACCTGAGTCAGCCGCGCGATGGCGGTCAGCGGCACCTTCCCGAAGGTCACGCCGCAGTCCTCTTCGTACTCTTTCTGAAGCGCATCGGCGAATTGCTCGTAGCTCTCGTTGGCCATGACGTAGAGCTTGTTGATGGAATCATCGAACACCCGCGCACCCGTCTGGTCCACCGGCAGCCGCAGTCCACGGCCGATCTCCTGGCGCTTCTTGAGCGTGCTCCGGGTTTCGTTGAGGGTGCAGATCTGGAAGACGTTGGGGTTGTCCCAGCCCTCGCGCAGGGCCGAATGGCTGAAGATGAAGCGCAGCGGCTCGTCGGCCGACAACAGGCGCTCCTTGTCCCGCATGATCAGCTCGTAGACACCATCGTCGGCCTGGGTGTCGCCACGCGTGTCTTTGTAGACGCCCTTCTTGTCCTCGGCGAAGTAGCCGTTGTGCAGACGCGCCACCGGCTCCGCCAGCCACGGCAGCGCCGTGCGGTAACGCTCCTCCTTGCCCAGTGTCGCCAGCTCGTGCTCGAACGCCTCCGCGAACTTGCCCGGCGCCCCATCACTGCCACGGTAGTTGGCCACCCGGTCGATGAAGAACAACGACAGCACCTTGATGCCCTGCGCGTGGACCTGGAGTTCCCTGTCCAGGTGCCGCTTGATGGTGTGCCGGATCTGGGCGCGCCAGACGTCGTCACGCAACCCGCCGTGCTCCTGTCCGGGCGCCAGGCGGAGTCCGTTGCTGAAGAGCACGTACTGGTTCCCTGGTTCGGCGCAGATCTCGGCCACCTCGAAGCCGGACTGATACATCGCGCGTTCGTTGGACAGCGCGAACAAGTCGGCGCCCTGCCGCACGGTGATCGACTTCTCCTTCGGCCCGGTGTCCGTCTGCACGTGGATCCGCAGCTTGGCCTTGATGCCCCGCGTGTAGTCGATCTCGTCCACCCGGACGAAGGCGTCGTTGGCCGCCCCGGACGCGGTGGCGCTGGCCACCACGATCTGCTTGACCAGGCGCAACTCGAACGCCCGCACGGGGTCCAGCCGGTAGACGAGGTTGTACGGGTTGCGGTGCGTGGCCGAGTAGCGCAACGTGCACAGCGGATTGAGCGCCTGGATGGCCTCCTGCGACTTCTCGGTCGAGTCCACCGATTGCGGCTCGTCGATGATGACGATGGGGCGGGCCGCCTGCACGTAGTCGATCCACGCCCGGCCGTTGGCGCCGTCCTGCTCGCGGTAGATGACGTTACTCTTCAGCTCGTCTACGGTCCCGGCGAAGTTCTTGCGGAAGGCGTCGATGTTGATCACCATCACCTGCAGGGTCGTGCCGGTGGCGAAGTGCCGCAGGCGGTTGACCCGCTTGGCGTCGTAGACGAAGTGCTCGAAAGGCAGGCTGTTGTACAGGGCGCGGAAGTGGTCTGCCGTGATCTCGAGGTTCTTGAGGACGCCCTCGCGAATGGCCACGCTGGGAACCACGATCACGAACTTCTGGAAGCCGTAGCGGTGCGACAGCTCGAAGATCGTGCGCAGGTAGACATACGTCTTGCCCGTGCCCGTCTCCATCTCGACCGAGAAGTGCGGCACGCGACGCGGCCGATCGGCGGGGGCGTCGAACAACTCCCACGCCGCCAGCGGCGCGGCCGGGTCGCTCACCTCGAGATCGTTCCGCTCCTGCACCTGGCGGGTGTTGGCGGTCAGACGCTCCTCGGCGAGGAGCAGCCTGTTGCCGACACCCAACTCGGTGCTTTCCTGACCGGCCAGCAGGCCGCCCCAGTCGATGGTGCGGACGATGGCGTACTCCAGCGGTCCCTGTGGCTGGCCGTCGAAGAGATCGGTGATCGCCGCCACTGCGTCGAGCTGGAACTGCTGATTGGCGTCGAATTGGAACTTCATCCACGATCCCCGTGGGCCGCATCGCGCCCCCGCCAACCTTCCGGCATTTCCGGATAATTGCGCACTCGCCCACCTCCTCGTTCGCAGGTGTCAAGCATTCCTTGACCGCTGAGCCACCGAACCTGTCAGCCCTGCTTGCATGTTGCCCCGCTGTCCCGTCCCTCCGCGCCTCCCCGTGAGACCCTCACACCGTCTTGAACCGCACCACCCCGGCGCCGCGGAAGATCTGCACCGCGTTGGCCTTGAGCTGATCGTTGCCCGTGAACCCCTCATCGAGACAGACCACCCGCTCAGGGCGCTGTTCAGCGATGGCTCGCACCAGCCCCAGCGTCAGTTCCCGCTCCAGGCACAGCAGCAGACCACCGTCGGCAACGCTGTAGACCGTCTTCCCCGCCAGCGTCAGCGTCTCGACCCGCGCGGTGAGAGCAAAGCCGTCCTTGAGGACGACTTCAAACAGCAAGTCGCGGTCGGTCCGACCTTCGCGGATGTGGTCGGTGTGCAGTTCGAGCTGGCGGGCGAGACTGGCCTCGTCCCGCGCCGCGTCGGCGTCCCAGGTAGTGAAGTTCGACTCGGCCAGCTTGAAGACGCGGAAGCCAAGATCCGCCGGGACGGCGTCCTCCTTGAAGAGTCCGCCCTGATCCTGGTCGGTCCTCTGCGCCAACCGGCCGATGACGCGCCGGACGCGCTCCTTGGTGATGTCGGCGATGGTCGGGTAGTCCTCCCGGCCTGTCGGTTCTGGGAGTTGGACGAGGATGAACTTGCGGTTGCCGCCGTCCTTGCCGTTCTGCTCCAGCACTGCGTGCGCTGTTGTGCCAGAGCCAGCGAAGAAATCAAGCACGATCTCATCGCCGCCAGGCACTGTGGAGTAACCGACCAGGTCTTGGATGAAAGGGACCGGCTTGGGGTTCGGGAACTCAACGTCTGGCAGCAGCTGCCGAAAGGCCTTGGTGGCACCGTCAGTGGAGTAACTGGTCCCCGCCATGACGGACTTCGGCTTGATGCGCCTCACGGCGCCATCCTGTTCGAGGTAGTCCTTCTCGAACACATCCAGTCGCCGCTCGGGGCCGACTGGCACAGCAACTATCGACGCCAACTGACGCGCCGCGGTGTCTGGCCCCCAGCGCCAGCAGCCGTCCGTGTTGTCCGACTTCCGCGGGAGGATTTCCACCGAGTGCGTTGCCGTGCACGTCAGCGAGAGCGCACCACCTTCGGGGGCGGCAAAGAACGGGTAGAACATCTTCGGGCGTTGCCGCCGCGTGTCTGCGCCGCCGCGTTTGCGCAGACCCAACAGTCGGTAGCGGCCTATTTCGTCGACCGCGTCGAATTCGCCCAATCGCTCCTCGGGCAGATCGAGCCCGGACTCCGCGAAGAGATCCGTCTTCACGTACATGAGAACGCGCTCGCTGGCCTGGGCAATGTAGCGCTTGTCCTGGCGACCCTTGAGGTTGTTTACGACGGCGACATCCGCGATGAAGTTCTCCTCGGAAAATACCTCGTTGCATATTCCTCGAAGACCCGATGACTCCCTGTCGTCGATGCTAATGAAGATCACCCCGGCATCGCACAGGAGATTCCGCGCCAAGTAAAGCCGAGAGTACATCATGCTGAGCCACTTCGAGTGGAAGCGACCATCAGCGGTGGTGTTCGTCGTGAGCGCTCTGCCTGTGTCGTCCACCTGTCCGGTTAGGCTGAGGTAGCCGCGCAGGCTGTCGGCGTAGTCGTCGGGGTAGATGAAGTCGTTGCCGGTGTTGTAGGGCGGATCGATGTAGATCATCTTGACCCGGCCGAGGTAGGACTTCTGGAGCAGCTTGAGGACCTCCAGGTTGTCGCCCTCGATGATCAGGTGCTCGGTGGAGTCGAAGTTGACGCTTTCCTCGGGGCAGGGCCGCAGCGTGGCGAGCGTCGGCGTCTGGACCGCCTTGAAGCAGTCGGCCTTGCCCGGCCAGGTCAGGCCGTAGCGCTCCTTGCCCACATCGACGGTTTCACCCAGCGCCAGACGCAGGCGGTCGAAGTCGATCTGGCCGCCCTCGGTGCGAACCTCCGGGAAGAGGCGCAGCAATTCCTCGCGCTTGTCGGCGGCGAGGTCGTGCGAGCGGAGGTCGAGGCGTTCGGGTTCATCGGTCATGGCGGGTCCTTCAGTCCAGGCGCCAGCGCAGCGTGAACAGCACTTCCTGCTGGAGGCTCTGCTCCAGGCGGCGGCTGATCTCGTCGAGCAGCGTGTCCTTCTGGCGCTCAATCTCGCGGACGGCCTGGTCGTAGTCGTGCCAGGCCTCGTCGCGTTTGGCTTCGAGCGTGCGCTTGGCGCGCTGGCGCTCCAGCTTCTCGGGCAGTGTCGGCGCGAAGCGCGCGGCCTTCGTGGCGTCCTTGAGTTCCAGGTCCAAAGCATCGAGTTCGGCCTTCAGGGCGGCGCGGCGATCCGCCGCCCAGCGGTCGAGCTTGTCCATTTCCGTGTCGAACCAGCGGCCGTTGCGGACGGCCAGGTCCTCCAGCAGCGCGGCGTGTTGCCGGCCCAGGGCAGATGGGAGAGCTTCCGCCACTCCGGCCGGTACGTCGAGTTGGCCCCCGGTCGACGCCGGCAGGTCGAACAACCGGCGGCACTGGTCCGGCTCCAGCAGTTGGCCTGCATCGGTGATTCCGGCCAGCACCAGCAGCTCCTCGGTTTCGAGCGCGCGGAGCACGATGCGCGTCACCGTAAGCCACCCACGCTGGCCGCGCAACGGCGCCAGCACGGCGATGTTCCGCCCGCTGCCGGCGTAGTCGAACCAGACCTCCGCCGGAGGCGCGGCCAGCGCCTTGCCGAGCCCCAACACACGCTGCGCCAGGGGGTGCCCGACGCGGTAGGTGTTGGCGTCTTCGACTCCCTTGCCCATGCGGTAAGGTCCGGCGTGGATGCGTTCGCCGGGGAACGGGTTGGTATGGAGCGTGAACCGGTAGCCACTGTCGTCGAAGTCGGCATACGGGTCGAGCAGGTGGCGCGTCAGCAGCCACAGCCGCTCGTTGAAGCGGTCGAGCACATCGTGGCTTTGGAGGCGGACCTTCTCGACCACCTCCTGATCGAAGTTGTCCAGCAACAGTTCGCGCGCGTCGCGCTGACCAGCCTGGATCTGGTCGCCAAGCTCGCGCTGCAGTTGGTCGAACTCGAACTGGATCTGCTCTTGCGTGCGGCACTGCTGGTAGATGGCGGCGATGCGCTTCTCGAAGTCCACGCCGGATTCGACCGCGCCCAGCACCTCGTCGCTGGCGCCGAAGACGCCGTCGAACAGCCTGAACTTCTGGTCGAGAAGCTGGTAGACCCGCTGGTCCGCCGCGTTCTTGCGGTTGAGGAAGTTGACTACGACCACGTCGAACTTCTGGCCGTAGCGGTGGCAACGGCCGATGCGCTGCTCGATGCGTTGGGGGTTCCACGGCAGATCGTAGTTGACCACCAAGTTGCAGAACTGGAGGTTGATCCCTTCGGCGGCGGCCTCGGTCGCGACCAGAATGGCTGCGTCGTCCCGGAAATGCTCGACCAGGGCGGCGCGCATGTCGGCGCTGGGTGAGCCGCTGATCCGGTCGGTGCCGGCGTGCCGCTCAAGCCAGGCCCGGCAGATGGCCTTCGAGGTGGGGTCCGTGTTCGTGCCATTGAACAGCATCACCCGGCCGGCGAACTCGGTCTGCTCCAGGATGCTGAACAGGTACTCCTGGGTCCGCCGGGACTCGGTGAAGACGACCGCCTTCTGTTGCAGCGTGGCCGCGCCCTGGCGGTGCTGGGCCTCGGCGGCGGCCGCGAAGCCCCGGCGCAAGGCGGTCAGCAGCACCTCGCCTTTGGAGTTGCGGACGATCGACCGGGCCAGGGCATGGAACCGCTGCAGGTTCTCGCGTTCCTGGCGCAGACCGTCCAGCGCGGCAGGCTCCAGCCGCGCGGGTTCGGGATCCGCTGGGGCCTCGTCATCGTCCGGCCACTCGTCGGCCAGATCGTCGTATTCCTCCCACTCCTCCCGAAGTTGCTCCGACGCCGTGCCAACCGCTTCCTGGCGCTCCTCGGCTTCCTGCAACTTGTGCACCAAGCCGTCCAAGGTGCCCGAGATGGCGTAGGTCGAGGAGGCCAGCAGCTTGCGCAGGATCAGGGTCATCAACGAGCGCTGGCTGGCTGGCAGAGCATACAGTTGCGGGCGCTGGAGGTAGTCGGAGACCAGATCGTAGAGCTCTTGCTCCTCTTCGGTCGGCACGAACTCCTGGACCAGGGCGTGGCGGTTGGTGTACTTGACGTATTCCAGGACCTGACGGCGGAGCGTGCGCTTGCAGAGCGGCCGGAGGCGATCCTTGAGCTCGCCGAAGTCGTCGTCGTTGCCCAGTCGAGCGAAGCGCGCGCGATAGGTACCCAGGTCGCCGAAGGCGTAATCGTCGATGATGCTGACCAGGCCATAAAGCTCCAGCAGCGAGTTCTGGAGGGGTGTGGCGGTGAGCAATACCTTCGGGAACGGCGCCACGGACTGCTTGATCGACTGGGCGATCTTGCTGGAGTTCTTGTAGACATTACGCAGCCGGTGGGCCTCGTCGATGACCACCAGATCCCACGGCGTCTGGCGAATGTAGGGCTCCTTCGAGCGGGCGAACTGGTACGAGCAGAGCACCACGGCGTGCTGCTCAAACGGGTTGAGGTTCCCGGCCTTGACGATCTCGTTGAAGGTCCGGGTTTCCAGGATGATCGTCGGCAGGAAGAACTTGTCTTCCAGCTCCTGCGACCACTGCTTGCGCAGGTTCGCGGGCAGTATCGCCAGCAGGTGGCGTTTGCGCTCCGCCCATTTCTGTGCCAGCAGGAGCCCTGCTTCGATGGTCTTGCCGAGGCCGACCTCATCGGCCAGGATGGCGCCCCGCGAGAATGGACTGCGAAACGCGAACAGGGCCGCTTCGACTTGGTGAGGGTTGAGGTCCACCTGCGCGTCGGCCAACACGGCGGCGAACTTCTCCACGCTGTCTGACGCACAGCGTCGCGTCAGTTCGTGTGCCAGGTACTTGGCGTGGTAGTCAGTGAGATTCATCGGACCAGGCACACCCAACGCCGGACTTGCCCCGCGTCGGCCGCACTTCCCCGCCAGCCTCGCCGCCCCTCCTTCGTGGCGCCCTCAGGCCGGCCACGCCGGGCCGCGGGTAGGTGCTGGTACCAGCGCTGTTCGGGCCGTTGTTCCCGCTCGTCAGCGGAAGGTCATCGTCCCGAAGCTGGCCAGGTCCTTGAACCCGCCCTGTTTCAGCGGCGCCCAGACGATCAGCTCGTGGGTTGGGGTGGCCTTGCCCGGCGGGCGGCCGCGGCAGAGGCTGAGCCGCCAGGTGTCGCCCGGTCGCGGCGGCTTGACGCCCAGCCCGGCGAACGGGATGGTCAGCTCCACCATCCACGCCTGACCCTCGACCACGTGCACCGCGCTGACCGCGCCGATGGGCGTCGGACCCGATTCCGAGTATTCCAGCTTCTCGCCCGCGGCGTTGACGATCACCTGCCGGAACGTCTTCTGGTCGCCGTTGGCGTCGATCCAGACCTCGATCTCGTCGTCGTCCCAGGGCGGCCCGCCGACGATCAGCGGCTTGCGCCGGTCCGGCTCGGCGCAGACGAAGGCCAGGAGCAACTGTTCGTCGTCGTAGAGCAGCTTGGCCGTGGTCTTGGCCTTGGAGACGCCCTCGCCGCCGTAGAGGTAGAACTGCTCGGTCACCGCGGCCCCGCCCCACATCTCTTCGTGCGGCAGCCCGTCGATGACGATCCCGCCGGGCGAGCGCGGCACCTCCAGCTTCCGCGGCTGCAGGTACGCCTCGCGGAAGGCCCGCGGATCGGTGCCGGTCAGGAACTCGCCCGAGACCGCCTCGTTGACGGCCAGGAGCTGGAGCCGCAGCCGGCGATTCGGCGCGGTCCAGTCGCTGCCCACGCTGAGCCAGACCTGCCCGTCCCAGTCCGGCGGCGCGTCCGGTTGCAGGTCCACCGCGAAGGTCCGCTCCGGCGCCTCGATCACCGCCGCGCCCAGATCCCGGCTGACATCGGCCAGCGCCGCCTTGCCGTAGTCCGGCTGGGTGGAGCTGCAACTGGGGTGCAGCACGCCGACCGCCAGGCGGACCCGCTTGGTGTAGCCCTTGGGGGTGTGGTAGTCGATCACCATCCCGGCGAAATTGCGCGAGTTGGGCCGCTCCGGCACGTGGAACCCCGGCCCGCGCAGATGGTACGCGTCGTGGAACGTATTGCCGAGCCGGACCCGCACCCGGCGCACGTCCTGGAGCTCGAACCCGGCGAAGGCCGCGCCGAGCAGGCCGTCCTGCCCCTGCAAGATGGCCCGCGTGGTCCCCGCTTCCAAGACCAGCTCGTCCGGCCGCGCCGCAGCCGTCAGCAGCTTCAGACCGGGCTGCATGTCGTTGCCGGCGGTCGGCGTGGTGACCGCCGCCGCGCGCAGGATGGACACCCCGCGCACCGTCCGGTTGACCTCCGTCAGCTCCCGCTGACCGGGCTCCCTGACCGGCTTGTCGGGTGACAGGACCAGGTCGGGCGGCGCCGCCGGCAGGGCGATGGTCGCCGTCACCGGCTTGATGGGCCGCGGGCGCCCGTCCTGACCGAACACCGCCCGCAAGGTCACCGTGTAGCTGCCCGCCTCGGGCCGCGCCGGCGAGAGCGGGAGTTCCAGCAGCCCGGCCGCACCGGCCACCACCCGGTTGAACGACGCCCGCCCGTCTCCCTCGACCGTCACCAGCGCGCGGTCGTACCCCGGCACCCGCAGCGTCGCGCCGGTGGCCGACACCTCCGCGGCGAACCCGTCCACCGCCGCCGGCGCCGTCTCGCCCGGCGCCAGCGTCACCGCCAGGGCGTGCCGGCCGCGGCCGACCTTGGCCACCGGCAGCGCGGCGTCGCCTTCCCAGACCCACTCGGCCGCGACGGGCCGGCCGTCCAGCGCGACGCCGCCGAGGCTTCGCCCGGCCGGCACGAGGATCACGATCTCCGCCTCGTCGCGGCCGGAGTCCACCCGGATCTCGACCGCCCCCTTGGCCCAGTCGGCCGATGACGTCAGCGACACCCGCGGCGTGTGGCCGAAGAGGTAGTTGGCGGGCAGCCGGTTCTCCGCATAGACGGCGGCCGGCTCGCCGGTCACGTAGAGTTGGTGCAGCGCCAGCGGTTCGAGGCCGAGAGGCACCTCCAACTCCGGCCGATACGGCCCGGCGTAGCGCAGCCGCCGCTGAGTCACCCGGTCGAGCTGCCAGCCGGTCTCGCCGTAGACCTGACGCACCAGTCCCTCGGTGGCGAAGCCGAGGTACTCCAGCGCGTTCGCGACCTCGTACTCCCAGACGAAGACCGGCCCGGTCCGGTCCAGCTCCAGGCTGTCGAGCTCCAGCCGTACGGGCACCTCGGACCGGGTCTCGGCATGGTTGATGAACGACAGCAATACTCCGCGATCACCGTCCCGGCGGACCGCGAACGACTCGATGTCGGTGGCCTTGTCCCGTTTCCAGTCCGGGCTGTACCGCGCCACCGCCGACGAGCACCGGCCGACCTCATAGGCCGCCTGGAAGAACGGCCGGCTGCCAATCACGTCGCAGTAGGTCAGGTCCGGGATCCAGCCCAGCGCGAGCACCCGATTCATGTACTCGCGGCGGGTCGGCGGAATGAAGTAGAGCGGAATGATCCGCGCCTTCGGCCGGGTCGCGCTGACGAACTCCTCGGTCACCGCGGCGATCCCCACGAAGTGCCGCCAGTAGTTGGCCCGGAGCTGGTCCCGCGCCTCGATGTAGTTGATGTCGCCGTACGGGTTGCCGCGGTTGTTGAAGAACAGCATCTTGTCCGGCCCGTGGCGCGCCACCCGCCGCTTCAGATCGCGGAAGAACCGGAACGACATATCGTCGCGGGTGTACTCGCCCGATTTCCAGTCGATCAGGTTGACCGCCTTGGGATCGTCGAGGTAGATGAAGTCGGTGCCGAGGTAGTCGAGGACCAGGTCGAACTGCGACAGCAGCTCGTCGGCGCAGCCCGGGGCCGAGAGGAGGTGGGCGAAGTTGCGCCACATGCCCGGGAAGGTGGTCAGCGGCTCGCCGTCCTTGGTGCCGTACCGGAACCAGTCGGGATGCGCGGCGTAGATCCGGCTGCGGTCGGTGGTCGACAGCACCCACATGTAGATGCCCACCTTGATCCGCGGCGACAGAGCCTTGATCCGGCGGATGTAGTCGCGCAGCTCCGGGCCCTCGATCCACCCGCCATACCCGCCGTGCATCCCCCGATCGACGTAGTAGTCCGCCCAGCTCCCGCTGAGGTTGACCAGGACCATGATGGTCCCCTCGTCGGTCATCTCGACGATCCGCTTCAGCCGCAGCGGATCGTCGCCGGTGGCGATCTTGATGTCGCCGACCCACTCCGGCGTCGGCGGGATCTCGCCCAGCGCCTGCTGGACCTCGGGCAAAGCGGGGTAGACGGACCGCAGGAACCGCTGCCAATCGCCGGCGAAGATGCTCAGGAACTGGGTGTAGGACGTCTCCTTGTCCGCCGCCAGCTTGGAGGTGCCCAGCGACATGTCCCACCCGTCCGGGGTGTAGCTGAGCATGTTCGGCGCCTCCACGTACGAGGCGATGGCGCCGGTGAACCAGGGCCAGACGAACTGGTCGTCGAGCCGCGTTCGTACCTGGGCGAAGCCGTAACCTCTTTCGGGCTGGTGGAGGACCATCCCCTTGGCGGTGCTCTGATACTGGGTCACCCGCTGCCAGGTGGAGATCTCCGGGGCCGGCACCAGCGGCCCGCCGCCGTCGCCGCCGCCCATGTAGTACCCACCGTTGCGGTAGTCCAGCGTGAACGACGCCTGGGAGTTGTAGGTGATGAACCGCGGCGCCGGGCCGGCATCCCGGAACGCGACGCGCTGGTAGAGCTTGTCGCCGGCCACCTGGTACCGCTTGCCGATGGCCAGACCCGGCAGGTCCGGGTTCGCGCAAACCAGCTCGAGCCGCTGCTCCTGCTCGGCCAACCGCGCCCGCTGGACCGTGTCCCGGCTCTCACGGCCGGTGACCAGCGCCTGCCGATCCTCGACGTGGTACCGACCCTCTAGCCGGTTGAGGTACCGCTCCCGCGTCTTCGCATTCCACCCGCCCAGCACCTGGCCGGTGGTCTTGTCGATGGCCCAGGCCGCCTGCTCGTTGCCCAGATACCAGGCCGCCTGGTTCTGGTGCGGGAAGGTCCAGGTGGTCAGGGCGTGCGCCGGCTCCTGCATCAAGACCGCCTTTCCGCCCACCGTGATGCTCAACCCGTCGAGGATCAGGTACTGCTCTTGAGACTGGAACTGCCGCTCGTAGAACTGGATCCGGTTGACCCGCCCCCAAGGCTGCCGCTTGGGATTCTCCCACTGGTTCGGGTCCAGCTCGAGCTCGATCCGCGTCCAGTCCTGGTAGGTCGCCTTGAACGAGCGGTTGAACGGGCCCTGGTTCGTCCAGAGCTGGATGCGCATCCCGCTGCCGAAGTTCTGCTTGACGTGGAAGACGATCGTGTCGCCCGGCCCCGCGCCGGTCAGATCGACCTCGTGGATCAGGTTGAACCCGCGGTACGGCCCGGCGCCAACCTGCGGCCGGGCGCACAGCGCCACCTGCCCCACCTTCGCCTCGCGCGTCACGGTCAACTCGGTCTGGTCGGTCACGCCCCAGCCGAAGGCCCGGGCATCGGCCACCTCGCCAAACTCCGTCGCGTCCACCTCGGCGCCGTGCCCGGCGTTCAGGCTCAGCAACGAGCACGTCAGCACCACCAACCATCGGAGCCGTGCCATGGCTTCCTCCCTCCGGCGACCGCCTACCTGCCCACGACCAGTTCGCGCGCGCCGCGGATGTCCGCCGTCAGCGTGACGTAGCGCGACTGCTCCACCGTCTCCACCGCGAAGCTCGCCGCCGCGCCGTCCACGGTCACCTGCCCGCTGTTCAGGCCCTCCGCAAGCAGGATGCGGAAGCACACCCGATCACCCGTCCCGGTGAAGTGGAGGTGGAGTGCGTCCTCCGTCCGGCGGTAGCGATAGGCAAAGTAGGCGTCGGACGACGGGAAGTGTGCCGTCGCCGCCGCCTCCCGCACCCCCGCCGCCGGCCAGCGCGGGGCGCAGCACACCTGCCGCAACAGCTTGCCTTCCGACTTGATCCCGGCCAGCTCCTCGATCACCGCCGTGGCCCACGGCGACAGGCCCCACGGATCGTAGTTGGTCTGATGGTGCGGCGCGCCGATGGCCGCCGTGCCGTCCAGGTGGTACCAGGTGAACAACGCCCCGTGGTCGCGCCGCATCACCGCCAGGAGATCACGCAACAGCCGGCAAGCCAGCTCCTCGTGCCCGTGCCGCAGCGCCCCGCGGCACAGCTCGCCGCCGACCCAGGGGAACAGCCCGCCGTTGGCGTACTCGCCCTGCCCCTTCGACCACGCGCCGCCGATGCGGAAGTAGCCGAGGTGATCCGGATAGCCCGGCTGAAGGCTCCACCACGGGTAGGCATCGCCCGTGGACTCCCATCGGCGGAGGTACTCCCCGATGATCGCCACGGCCTGGTCATGGTCGGCAAACTCCCGGTTGAGCGCCGCGGCGTTGCTCATCGTGAGCTGCTCGTCCTCGTCGAAGTCGCGGTGATCGAACGGGTCGAGGTGGACGTGGTGGCGGTACTTGCGCCCGTCCCAGAAGATTTCGTTGCCGACTGCCCGGTAGTGCCTGTGCCGGCGGCGGTAGTGCTCGGCCCGCTCCCGGTCACCCAGCGACTCGCAGGCCTCGGCCAGCAGCGCGCAGGCCAGCACGAGCTGCGAGGTGTCGCCCTGCATCACCACGTACTTGCCGGTCTCGTCGGCATAAGTGTGCTCGCCCGCTTCGGTGAAGCCGATGTCCCATTCGTCCAGACTGTGCGGCCGTTTGATCAGCCCGTGGGTCTCGTCGTACATCAGCGGGTCGGTCAGCACGTATTCCAACCCCGCCTCGACCTTCGGCAGCATCTCGCGCAGCCAGGCGTCGTCGCCGTGCGCCTGCCAACCCTTGCATAGCGTCGAGGCCACGCCCGTCTCCAGGTCGGCCATGCAGGTCCGCAGCTTGCGCGGCGTCCGGGCGCAGGGATAGTTGTCGCCGTAGACGTGGTCCGGCAACCGGCCGTCCGGCCATTGGTTGTCGTAGATCGCCTCGAACATGGACTTCAGATCGGCCAACCAGTAGCGCAGCCCGTCGATCCCGAAGGCCGGATAGGCCAGGTTCTGACGCGAGTTGTCGGCCGCCTTGTAGTAGACCCGTCGCCGACCGTTGACCTGAGTCACGTCGAGGGTCTGGAGCAGCCCTTCGGCGAGCATCTCCAACAGCTCGTCGAACTCGCCGGTATCGGTCGCGATCTCGGTCCGCGCCACAACCCGGAAGCTGCCGTACCGCACGTACGGCGCCTGCCCCTCGCGCGGGATGCGGATGGTGAGCAAGTGAACGCCTGGCTGGCCGCCCGGCCGGATAACGAATTCAGCCCGTCCCTGCTGCGAAATGACGCGACACTCGCGGTAGACCTGTTGCGCCGCGTCGGTCAGCTCCACGGTCAGCTTTTGACCGCACAGCCCGTCCCACTCGAACACGACCCGCACCTCATCCAGCGGCGCACACCGCGGCGGGTCCGTCCACACCACCCCGGCCTCAAGCAGCTTCATCCGCGCACCTCCGCCACCCCGGCTACAGTGCGCCCCACCCAACCTCAATCCTGCCGGAAGCCGTCCGCCGAGTTCGTGTCCTTCGCCTCCCGTCCGGCGGGGTCAGTCTACTGTGACCGTCCGCACCGCGCGGTTCACCGCGCCGTTGGCCGATTGGGCCGTGGCTTCGATCTGGTAGGTCCCTCTGGGTACCTTCCGGCCTTGCTGGTCGGTGCCGTCCCAGACCATCTGGAACTGGCCCGCCGCCGACGCCGACTGCGTCACCTGCTTGACCAGCCGGCCGCCCAGTCCGCGGACCGTCAGGGTCAC